>Ga0155783_142_pt1 | contig 4421 bp, 7 predicted proteins | sample RifCSPlowO2_01_FD_107437 | JGI IMG/M metagenome (GOLD analysis project Ga0155783, IMG submission 107437) | Candidatus Taylorbacteria bacterium RIFCSPLOWO2_01_FULL_45_34b | reverse complement strand
ACTTCTCCCCACTTGCATCAGTTGCAGGTGGGGCTTTTTTCTTGCTAAGATTTGTATGGCTGTGAAGTCGGTTCCCGTTTTTAACAAAGATGGGAGATGGCGATTTGCCACAAGAAAGAAACTGCCTGTCTCATTTTACACACCTCCCGCTCTACCGCGGGCTTAACACAGGCAAACCCTTCTTTGCGGATTGGTTTGCCGGTGACTTGGACGAAATGAGGCGGTACGAGCTCGCTTGATTCTGACGGCTATGCGGTCTATGTGAACTGGAACGGCAAGGTCAACGTGAACCAGTATCATGTGCAGAATGCCAATCCGAACTACGGCGGCCGTGCAGAAGTTTTGCCTACGAAAAGGAGCCGTTCTGCTCCTTTTCCGGTTTTTGGGGGAGCGATTGTATCCAGCCTGTTGTCATTTTAGAAATTTCGACCAGTTGGCTTACATAATCGAGATACAGAGTGTCGGTTATTATGCTCAGTTCATACTCGGTGCGTAGCAGTTGTTTGGCGATTTCAGTTTTGACACGCAACTTTTCTAACATGGGTTTTTTGGCAACACCTCGCGTAAATGTTGATTCAATGGCGAGTATCATTAATGTGAGGCATATTGTTTCAAACAAAGAATGGATGCCAAGTTTATCCCGCTTCGGGATTTTTGTGCCGAGCCGGTATATATTTTTGTACAGATTTTGAATTTTATGAACAAGAGGAACCAGAAAATCGTTGGGGGGGGGTTATCGTCATAGGATTGCATTTTATAATGTTATTTCTCCTAAAAATTTACTCCAAGCTTGGAATGAGTTTAAGCGAGGCAAGAACAGAAAATCAGATGTGCAGAAATTCGCTTTTTGTATTGAAGATAATATATTTAACCTGCATAAAAAACTCCAAAACAAAACATGGGTTCCCGACCCGTACATTTCTTTCAGCGTCGCTGACCCAAAGCCCCGCATGATTCATAAGGCAAGTGTGCGAGACAGGGTTTTGCATCAAGCGGTCTATCGGCAATTATACCCTATTTTTGATGAAGGCTTCATTCATGATTCATACGCAAGCCGCCCTGGGAAAGGCACCCTCCGTGGGGTGCTTCGATTCGAGCAGTTTGCACGGCAAGTAAGTAATAATTATACGAGACAGATTTTTGTTCTCAAATGTGACATTCGCAAATTTTTTGATTGTATAGATCATAAAATTCTTTTAAGTTTGTTAAAGCAAAAAGTGTATGACGTTGACTTGCTTTGGCTTCTCACGAAACTCATTACGAGTTTTGAAAAAACAGAAGGCAAAGGATTACCTCTCGGAAACGTTACAAGTCAGCTTTTCTCCAATGTGTATTTGAACGATCTTGATCAGTATGTAAAACGAGGACTTAAAGTGCACCGCTACATACGTTATTGCGACGATTTTGTAATTGTTGGAGTACATTTTGGAAAACTTGACGATCTTATTCCACGTGTCGGTAAGTTTTTGAAAGAAAAGTTAGAGTTAGATCTCCACCCAGATAAGATTTCAATCCGCACATTGGAGCAATGCGTGGATTTTTTGGGATATGTGACACTTCCCCGCTACCGTGTGCTCCGAACGCGGACGAAACGTCGAATGTTCAAGCGATGCATTTTGTTGTTCCAGCGGCAGACTACTGAAGCAGAAAAAGAGTATGCAAAACGCGTGCTCTTGTCGTATAAAGGACTGCTGTCACATTCACGCGAATATTGTTCGTGGAAACGATTGGAGCGATTACATGAACAGTAAACTCAAAAGCTTGTCTTTTAGAGGGTTGTATGTTAGATTTGTGCTTACTCGCTTTTGAGTTTAAATTTTGACTTTTAATTTTTGAATTTTGTATTTTTTTATGGCTATTACTTCATCAGCAAAAAAGGCAATTCGCGTGTCCGCCCGCAAGCGGATTTTTAACCTGCGGACGCAAAAGAAAATCGACGCAGTGGTTAGGGATATAAAGAAATTGGCAACCTCAAAAAAATTGGTTGAAGCCAAAAAAATGATTCCGCTTCTCTACAAGGCGATTGATAAGGCGGTTAAGACAAAATTCTACAAAAAGAATACTGCCGCGCGGATGAAATCGCGGCTCGTGAAGTTTTTGAATAAACAAACAACTTAATCAAAGAAACCGCTTGAAGCGGTTTCTTTCATAAACTTTCCGTGTCCTCTCGGCCGGAATTGAACCGACATTTTTCCCTTCGCAGGGGAATGTCCTATCCATTGAACGACGAGAGGAATTGACCCATCTAACCGACATCTTTTTCGTTTCACCCACTTGTCCTCTCGGTTGGAATCGAACCAGCATTTCTCCCTTCGGAGGGGAGTGTCCTATCCATTGAACGACGAGAGGTTATACATTAAAAGACTGGCTTTCTTCCAGCAATTTATACCATATACTTCGCGCTTGTACTATTATATTTATATTAGAACCCGAGACGCTCCATGATTTTTTCCGCGATTGGTTCATTCTGTTCTTTTTCCTTGAGGAAATTGAGAAGGTGCGACCGGATTTCTTCTTGATTGATCGTCTCTCCAAGCGGAATGATGAGAAGGGGGCTCAACATTTTTTTTGATTGAATCAGTAATTTTTGTGGGCCGTTTTCGTGGTTGGTGAGCCAGAACGATTCTAAGGTCGAGTAAGGATAGAGAAGCCGATTTATTCGGAGGCCACGATCGTTTAGTTCGAATGAAACAAGAGAGGGTTTTCTCTTGGCGAAAAGCATGAGGGAAAAAGTGGCGACGAGAATGAGTATGCCAAAAAGATAATTTTTGAAAATGATACTTGTACCCGCGATTGAGACCGCAATGATACCAAGCGCGTAAAACCAATCCGGTGTTTTTTCCCGATAAGTGTATTCTTCCGCCTCCCATTTCAAGGGTGTGTTTTCCATATTTTTTAGAATTCTAAGAAAATGATGCAAAATCAGAAAGCGGAGCGTCTAAACTGAAACCGGAAAGATACCAGCCGGCGATAAAAATAACTGTACAGATAAAGGCTGAAATGAGACACCAGGTGCAGAGTTCTCTGATCACGAAAAGTTGAATGGCGGTCAGATACAAAGAAAATAGAAATGCGAGCGACGTGATAAGAAGAATAAGTGTCGAGAGAGCCGGAAAATAAATCTCCGGCTTCACAAGAAAAACAAGATAGGCGACACCAATTATAAGGTAGTATAGGATTCCTAGAAGTTCCACGGGAATGCCAAAAAATCGTGAATACTCGCTATGCACCACCTTATGGCAGTCAGAATTAAGCGGGCAGACCATCGGTTGCTCGTGGTGTTTCTTGTGGCGGATGTAATAGGCCAAAAGAAAACCCGCCACAGCGGCGAGAATAGTGACGACTTTTAAAAATACTTCCATGCACACTATTGTACCATGATGATTTTACGTAGCCAACTTAAAGGGGGGACTAGAGAGAAATGAGCGGATAGTGTAAAATGCCGAAAGTAAAAACGAGAGAACAGTAAAGGAATTGCTCTTTACAACTTCTCTTTAAATTAAAGATTAAGAAATAATTCAAATAATATGAAAAATGCCATAACTGCGCTTATCGTTATCATTGCAGTTGTCCTCGGAATCTGGTTTTTGGTTTCTCGGAGCAACCCCGTTTCCGCGCCCGCGCCGGAAGGAGAACCTCTATTTTCTCCAGTCGCGACCACTACCTCGGCAACATCAACGCCAAGTGAGGCAGCAGCTTCTACCACAGCTTCGATTCCGAATATAAAAGAAATAACCGTTACCGGCAAAAGTTTTGCCTTTTCACCGGCAATCATCACGGTCAAAAAAGGCGACACAGTGAAGGTTACTTTTAAAAACTCTGGTGGCACGCATGATTTTGTTATTGATGAGTTTGGCGTGCGGACCAAAAGGATTCAAGGTGGGGCGGAGGAAACGGTTGAATTTACTACCAACAAGACAGGGCAGTTCGAATATTACTGTTCCGTGGGAGAACACCGTGCGATGGGGATGAGAGGGACGCTTATTGTTGAATAAATCGGAAATCTATCTGTGTGTGACAAAAATCCCACCAGTTGTTATGGGTGGGATTTTTGTTTGATCGCAGTTTTAATTATGGAGTCATAAGAGATACCCCGTCTCGCATCTTTACAATATCAACATCGGCAGTTTTTATGTAATCAATTATTTGTTGCAACATTTCTGGCGTGGCGCCCAGATTCTCGAGTAGATTTGCGTCTATTTGATGGAACATGAGAATCAGCCATGATTTGTCTTGCGCCGCTTGGTTTGCCCAGGCTTGCACTTCAGAGAGTGTGGTCATTCGATTTACTTGTTGAACTTTTAGGGCGTATTTGTCAGTGGTCTTCACGTTGTATCCTCGGTCGACGCCTCTCGCGGCAACGTAGCCGGCATTTTGCGTCAGTGTTTGGATAGCCGCGTTATATCCGCCGAATGGATAGG
>Ga0155783_134_pt1 | contig 5102 bp, 4 predicted proteins | sample RifCSPlowO2_01_FD_107437 | JGI IMG/M metagenome (GOLD analysis project Ga0155783, IMG submission 107437) | Candidatus Taylorbacteria bacterium RIFCSPLOWO2_01_FULL_45_34b | reverse complement strand
GGCTCCTTTCGGAGCCGTCTTGTATTGTATCAAAAGCTGTTGTACTGTGCATTACGTTATTCAAACTAAATCTAGTCGTCACTTCTGGCTACGACGGTATTGATATCGATTACGAAAGTCTCTACGCAATCGACCGCGCCGCGTTTTCGAATTTCATCCGCGATCTAGCTACGGCTCTGCACACGCAAAATAAAATACTTTCGGTTAACGTGCATCCAAAAGTGAACGAGCCCGGGTATTGGAATGGCCCGCAATCGCAAGACTGGTCTGTCATCGGCGCCTACGCGGACGAAGTCCGTATCATGCTCTATGGCTACTCATGGCAAACTTCACCACCTGGGCCAATCTCGCCCGTAAGCTGGGTTAATGACGTACTCGATTTCGCCGAAACTACACTCCCTACACAAAAAATCGTTCAGGGAATTCCAACCTACGGACTTGATTGGCCAGCAAGCAGTGCGGGCACGGAATACATGTGGGATCAACTTATGGCGCTTGCAAACACCTACGGTGTGACAATCAAGTGGGATAACGTCAGTATGTCTCCTTGGTTTCAATACACTGCCCTAGGAATACAACACAGCGCGTGGTTTGAAAACGCTTCGAGCACGGAAGCAAAACTCAACGTCAACAATCTCCATAATAACGCCGGAATTTTTATTTGGCGGCTCGGCGGAGAAAATCCACGAATCTGGGATAGCATCCGATTAAAATTTGGCGGCGTGATTGTTCCAAAAGCTCCGACAGCGACCATTAAAGCTGGCGGAGTAGATACCAGTATCACCATTCCCTACAACACCTCGACCGTTATTTCTTGGTCATCGACCGACGCCGATTCCTGTCTCGTCTCCGGAACCGACTGGACTGGCACTTCAAACGCCGGAGTCTCAACAGGAAATTTGACTTCGACCACAGCCTACACACTAAATTGCAGCGGGCCGGGTGGCGAAGCTTCCGATTCTGTTGTTGTCAACGTAAATCCACCGCCTCCTCCTCCACCGGCAGGAGACACCACCGCTCCGACAGTTTCAATCACCGAACCAACTGCCGGCAGTTCTGTGAGCAAAAGAGTTAAAGTGAGCGCATCCGCAAGCGATGATGTCAAAGTAACAAAAGTGCTTTTCTACATTGATAACAACTTGCTCGGAACCGAAACATCAGCGCCATACATAACTTTTTGGACAACGCAAAAATCAGGTTCCGGTTCGCATACAATTAAGGCCGTCGCCTACGACGCGGCTGGTAATACCGGAACCGCGCAAATCAGCGTTACTGTGAAATAGATCGCGACTTGCGAAAGTACAAAAACAATTACAAAAAACAAGGTAGAACCTTGTTTTTTGTACACCCATCAAACAAAAATACCTCCCGTTTGTACTATAATAGTATCATGAAGAAAATACGGATCGCGGTTATAGGATTATGCCTTACTTTGTTCGTGTCCACGCCACTTTTTATTCACGCGGCGGAGCGTTCGCTATGGCGCGGACTCTCGGGGAACGATGTCACTACGCTTCAAAATCTGCTCATCGCCAAAGGCTATTTGGCTTCCGGTAAAAACACCGGCTATTTCGGATCAATGACCGAAAACGCCTTAAAAAAATTCCAGTGCGATAAAAAGATTGTCTGCGAAACAAATGTTGCTGGGTATGGCATCTACGGGCCGAAAACTCGCGTGGCACTTCAAGGCACGACGGCTTCGGCATCTGTGGACACACCGAATCGATCATTTGAAATCTCCGGTTGGATTCCCTACTGGCGTTCGGCAACCGGCACCACGGATGTTTTGACACACTTGTCGCAACTGACAAGCGTTATGCCGTTTGCGTATTCGGTTAAAAGTGACGGCACACTTGCCGACACCGCTCGCCTCACAGAAGAACCATGGACAAGCTTCATCGCCGAAGCAAAGAAAAATAAAGTTCGAGTGGTGCCAACGGTCATGTGGGGCAACGGCGAAACTATTCATCGAATATTAAGCAATGCCACGACGCGCATCGCGCTTGAAGATGAAATTGCCAATCTCGTAAAAGAAAACGGCTTTGACGGCATTGATATCGACTTTGAAGCCAAGAAACATGAAACGGTAAATTATTTCTCGACCTTCCTTAAAGGCCTCTACCAACGAATGGGCAACAAGTGGGTTTATTGCACCGTCGAGGCCCGCATGCCGCTTTATGATCGCTATCTTCCGGGACAAACGATTCCGCCCGACGCCATGGATTACGCGAACGACTACAAAGAAATGAATAAATACTGCGACCGCATCGAGATCATGGCCTACGACCAAGGTACGGTTAACGTCCGACTCAACAAAGCCCGCTTGGCACCGTATGCACCCGTGGCCGACCCGGGGTGGGTTGAAAACGTTGTCACCTTAGCAATGAAAAGTATTGCAAAAAATAAAATAATAATTGGTGTGCCGACATACGGCTATGAATACACCGTCACGCCGCTCCCGGGTTCTGGATATCAATACAAAGTACTCTGGCCGTTCAACCTGCGTTATGCCACCGACATCGCCGCAAAACTCGGTATTACTCCAACACGCACCAGCGCCGATGAAATCGGTTTTACTTACGACGCAAGGCTCCTCGAACCAGCGCCAGTCGGCACTGATTCCACCTTGACCCAACAGACAATTGTTTCAACGTCGGTTGCAGAAAATAGTGGTTCAGATGTCATGACTGGCCGTCCGTTCAATTTCTTATCATGGAGCGACGCAAAAGCCATCGCGAACAAAGTCGAGATAGCACATCGCCTCGGCGTTCGTGGTATCGCTGTCTTCAAATTCGATGGGGGCGAAGACCCTGGGATGTGGGCAGTATTAAAGTAAAAAAATAGGGCCCATCGAAACAAGACCTCGGTAGGAATGGTTGCAAAAAAGGCGCCTGTGGGACGCCTATCGTTGGTGGGGTACTAATTTGGAGCTGTTTTAATCCTTACCGATATCCACTAACTTAAAGTCACGGAGTACTGAAAGCGGAACTCCTTTGTTTGTACCTTCGCCTCTCGGGGCGGAAGACGGCATTTCCTCTCCATCCGCGGATTTTTGTGAATAAGACATTGAGATGGTTGCGATTGCCACGACATTTCCCCGCCAGTCTAAAAGTGGAGCTCCAGAAGACCCGTAGTCGAGTGCGGCGATGTCCTCTCTATTTCTCATCTCAAAAAGAGCGAAATTTGACCTATTCCCTTTGGCAACGCTTTCTTGAAAGAGAAAACGGCCTTCCGCGAAATGTGCCTTCTTTCCAAAAAAACCGAGACTCTTGAGTCTTTCACCTTTGAGAAGTGGGCTGGTTCGAATTTTCAGTGGCTTGATTTTTTGAACCGGACGCTCGAGTTCAAGGATGGCAATGCCATCCGTGAAAAAACTATGTTCATAATAACTGCGAGCGGATATCTTATCCGTCAAGATCAACTGGCCAGTCGCATCAGGCCGCCACAATTCTATTTCAGACCAATCATTTGATGTTAATCCCATCCCCGAAGCGACATGCCTAGCGGTTACCAAGAATTTTCCGCTCTTGTAAAACCAAGCTGTAGCCGAGATAAATGTTTTTTCTATTTCATTACAATTAACATCTTTGCATTCAAAGCAAACCCTTTTGATGCAAACTGTTGAGTTGGTAAGGCTTTTCGCCCATGTGGTCGTTGCAAAGGATGTTACGAGAATTAAACATAGCGATATCCTGAATCTGGTAGTGTACACAGTTTCCTTTCGAGGTTTGTTATTGGTGTTGTTACTTCTGAAACCACTATATACTTTCTTGGTTTCATGTCAAAAGTTTAGGCGAATGTTTATGGTGAATCGACGAGGTCGACCCTCGTTATGAGAAAATTCGACGGCGGCCAAGATCCGAAGATGCGGGAGGTGTTGAAGTAGAAGAACATTGACTCATTTAGAAAAATGAGTATATTATCCACAGCATCTCAAACGCGAAAGGAAGGCTAAATATGTCTAAAGGTAAATGGTTCTTCTCCTGTGTCAGATTTGACTTCACGGAAAACAACACGGCCGACGCCGAATATGAGGACAAGGTCGAACTCAAAACCTCAAACGAAGATGGAGCCATCATAGAAGCTCAAAAACTTTGGGAAGAGGCTTCCGTGGAGATACGCGAAGAGTGGAACAAGCAAAAATATCCCAAGAATCCACGTGTCTTCTACGAAGTCCAAGGACTACGATTCTAAAAACGGATGCCCGAATGAAACCACCCAACGGAATTGTCCGCGGGCGGTTTTTCTTTTCAAAAGTAGCAACAAGGTTGAACCTCGTTTTTTAAACCTATGCACCAAATTTTTCCAAAAATTGATCGAGGATTATGGGTTCATTTGTTTCAGTAATGTGCCCCGCATTAGGTAATAAAACGATTTGGGTCATAATTTCACTAAACCTTTGTTTGTTCTCTTCAAACGCATCGTATGGATCATTATCGGAAATTATCAAAACAGATTTCGGCAACACCTTCATAATTTTCTCAACGTCTATAGGTGTTTCTATCCACGGTTTTGCAATCATTTTAGTCTCACTATCTTCCAAATTCTCAAGATTAAACCATCCTGCCACAAAGATAGCTCCCCCAACAGGAGTGTTTATCGTCTCTAAATAACGAAGTACCGTCTGGCATCCGATACTGTGACCAACGAAATAAGTTTTTGAGTCTGGCGTCCCAACTACTTCTGAAAGATAGCTCACCCACTTCTCTATGGCAGGCGTGTCTGCGTCAGGCATTTCAGGAGTCAAAACCTCATAACCACGTTGTTCAAGTTCTTTTTTGAGCCATGGTCCCCAATCGTCTAGCGGACCGCCTGACCAACGATGCACAATGATTACTTTTTTCATATTTGTCTCCTTTAATTTCCGCCCAAAGCTGCGGGGCTTGGATTCGAACCAAGATCTTCGCTTTCAGAGAGCGACGAGACTACCATTGCTCAACCCCGCAGCTTTGGAAAGAAATTTAATATTTTCTAAATTACAATAAACTAACTGCCTCGACTTTTTATTAAAAACTAACCTATAACATATACCACGAAAAACTAAAAAATAACAGGATTTTTTATCTCTTGTTGTAGATTCTTAGCCTTTTTCTCCCGAGAGT
>Ga0155783_122_pt1 | contig 6292 bp, 6 predicted proteins | sample RifCSPlowO2_01_FD_107437 | JGI IMG/M metagenome (GOLD analysis project Ga0155783, IMG submission 107437) | Candidatus Taylorbacteria bacterium RIFCSPLOWO2_01_FULL_45_34b | reverse complement strand
GTCGGATCGCCAGCGTTCCGGACAACAATGGTTTTGGTTTCGTTGGGATTGGTTCCGTAACCAAAACTGACGGCTCTAACCACAACCTCAAAACGGAGCACGACATCTTCATCCATCAGGACGAGTGTAGTGTGCCGCTTCGGGTTGGGCTTGAGGTTTCGTTTGAAGCCGTGCCAGAAGAATTGGTCGCGCAAGTCATCGCGAACCGGCCAGCACCAGAAATCCCTCGCGAATCGGGTCCAGTTCCAAATCCAGAGGAGATTCTGCGGCGATTCCTACTCCACCTGTATCCGGCTCTCGAGCTATTCGGAGCTGATTTCAATGCCCTGAATACCGACGACACCGAGTTCGATCGGCAAGTTGACGAAGCGGTGCGGATGCAACTAGGTCTCGACATGGGGGAGCAGGTCAACAAGACAAGGCAGGAGATTGACACATTCAAGAAAACACGCGAGGTCTTCCGTTTCCTCTTCGAGAACGGTTTGGTTCGGCAGGACGCGATCTTGCCAATGAAGTATCTGCCAGATATCTTTATGGCAGTACCCGTGTGGTTCTTCTTCGTTAACCAAACCAATGGTGGGAAGGTGAACGAAGCGTGGAAATCAGATGATCCTAAAGTTGCGGATGTAACGCGGTTCTTCTGTGATCTGTTTCCTAAACAACGATGGTTTGATATATTCCAAATGTTCAACCACCGTGTCCGAACACTCTCACAGTATAAGGGAGACATCATTCCGCCACATGTAACGCGGCGGATGAAAGAAGCAACAACGCTTTTCGACTACGTTGCCATCATGACGCCGTACCACGACGTCGCCGGCAAGGATTGGCAGAATATAGAGTGGTTGCGGTCAATCGATCCGTACCTTGTCGGTTTCAAGAAAGGCATCCCGTACTTCTTCATTTTGGGAAGGTTCAGTGATAGCGGAACGTTTCCGCTCCACAACGAGCTGGTCGCCGACACGGTCGCCTTTCTCAAGGCAAACTCGGATAAACTAGCGGGTTTTAACCAGGTCCAGCAACCTTTCTGGTATCAGGGTGTGGAAGCAGAACGTAGCGGCGTTAGCTCGTGGGCAGCCGATGTGCGCGAGAATGGATGGCTCGGAACGCATCTGCAGGAAGTTGTGAAAAATTTGCTATCGGCATTCGACCGTGGAGTCATGTTCGACTGGATCCGTGGCGAGACGGATTAGTTTCAGTTCGGTTTTCATTTCGAGACCCGACACATTTTTGCAAATGTGTCGGGTCATTTTTTTAACTTCATTTTAATTTTGACAGGTAGGGGAGAGGAGGTTTTTAATTAAGGGAGCGGCTTTCTCCTAAGGATAGGTATGTCGCACAATATATCTTTTCGGTAGGTAACCTAGATAAAAGCGAAGATTTTTTTACAAAATATTTTCGTGCCTCAAAAAAGAATCCGAGCGGTTACTTTTTAGCAAAGAAAGCGGCTGCCCAGTTTATGACTGCGACTATCGGCTCGCGTAAATGATTCGTCCAAAGTGTTTCCGCACCATTCCATACGTAGAGAAAATTTTTCTTGATGAGTGGCGAGGCGGCATTATTCTGAAGGTCAATACCAAGATAGCTTAAAATGAGTACGCCGCCAATAATAAGGAGCACTGATTTTATGAGCCCTCCCCTACTTCGTCGTGAAAAAAAAATCATGAAAGTTTAGAAAACGATAAAAAGTGTTTTTGCAAATTTATACTGTAAATTTTAAAATTTTTTTACAAATATAACAGGGGATTCAAATATGCCTTAAAGTCGGCGACGGGAATGTGATAGGTGCCTCGGCAGACCGCGCTTTTTCGATCATAAATACGCACGCCTTGTGTCGCGTAGACCGTAAAGTGAAGATGCGGGCCGGTCGCGTAGCCAGTCGAGCCGCTGTAGCCGATAATTTCGCCGGTCGAAACACTTTGCCCCTCTGATACTTTAATCAAGGATAAGTGCGCGTAGAGCGTTGAAAGGCCGTTTGGATGTTCAATGAGGACCCATTTGCCGTATGAAGCGCCGGAGCAGACTGAATCTGTATCTCCAATACCAGAGACAGTGCCGTTTAACGCTGATTTAACAGCGGTGCCGATACTAGCGCGGAGATCTATGCCATTGTGCCCCTGTCCATTATACCCTCCCGCTTGCGCAAATGCAGTATTGCCGAAGTTTTGTGTGATTGAGACCTTCTCGAGTGGCCACGATAGCACGCCGGAGCCAGTTTGAGGTAAACGGCTCGGGTCTATTTCAAAACGAAGTTGAGATTCAAAATCGAGGAGTTCTTTGGCAAATGCGTCCCGCAGGGCCACTTTTTCAGACAGTGTCTTTTTATAGGTAGTTTCTTTATTTTTAGTGTCTTTAAGAAGCGTGTCTTTTTCTTTTTTGTTTATTTCAACAATCCGTTTTTGATCGGCGAGGGTACTTTTAAGTGTCGTAAGCTCCTTCTTTTTCTTTTCTGTTTCAGCTTTGTTCCCTTCCAGGCCAACTTTTAGTTCCCGCAAAGTGAGCAGTTTTATTTCAACTGCGTTTTGAAATTGTTTCAAGCGTTCTATTTCATCCGTGAAGTCGGAAAGATTGTCATAGCGAAGCATCGTTTCAATTAGTGTTTGCGAGTCGGTCTCGTTGATACTACGAATGCTCTCTGCGATAACGTCGTATGAAGCACCGATTTCTTTTTCCTTAGTTTGAATTTGGAGGCCGAGTTCTTCGATGGTGTCGTTGGTTTTCCCAATTTTATTTTCGGTGACATTCAAGTCCGCGGTCAGTTTTTTGCCGGACAGATCGAGCGATTTTATGGTGCTTTGGAGCGTTTTTGATTGTTTGCCGACTTCTTCAATTTGTTCTTGGTATTGGCCGATTTCTTTTTCGAGATTGGCAATAGCCGTGTTTCGGTCGGTAATTTTTTGGCGCAGTTCATCTACACGCGCGGTGCTTTGCGCATTGACCGTGGCTTTCACAAAAAAAAGTGAGAGTACGGTCAAAAATATGAGGCTATAGGTAACACGTGTTGGCATTACTTTTTATAGAGAAGAAAGTTTTGTTTTTGCGATTTGTATTCTCTCGAGGGATTTTTCGTTACCAAGAAGATTGAGCAGGGTAAATGGATCGGGGGATTTTTCTTTTCCCGAGAGGGCGTAGCGAAGGGGCCAGAGCACACTTCCCTTCCCCTTTGCTTCGGCGTACTTCATGACGGATTCTTTGAGCTCTTCTTTCGAAGCCCCCTTTTTTTGAAGTTTTTCAGCGACAAATGAAAGATGTTTTTGTGTTTGTTTGGCGTCACTCTCCCCTTTCCAGAGTAGGCGGGTAGCTTCGTATTCCGGATTTTTGATTAAGAAATTCCATTCGGGATTTTCCTCGGTAATTTTGAGGTCGTTTAGCGTTGAGGCTCTTTCAAAAACAAGCAGAAAAAGGGTTTTGATTTGTTCTTCCGTGCGGTTTTTTCGAAATACTTCCGCAAGGTAGTTCTCTGGTCGGAGTTTCCCCTCCGCGTAGAGTTTTTTCATGTATTCTTTGTTGAACCATTTCAATTTTTCTATATTGAAAATCGCTCCGCCTTTTTGAATTTTATTAAAATCAAAAATTTTTATGAAATCGGCCATAGAGAAAAGTTCTTGATCGTTTCCAGAATTAAAACCAAGTAAGCCCAGAAAATTGATTATTGCTTCCGGGAGATAGCCGAGTTCCTTGTAGTAATCAAGAGAGACCATTTCACCGTGCTTGCGCTTCGACAGTTTTGACCGATCAGGCGCCAAAACCAGTGGTAAATGAGCGTATATAGGCCGTGGAGCGCCGATTGCCTCCTGAATGAGGATATGACGCGGGGTGTTTGAAATATGGTCTTCACCGCGGATGACGTGTGTGATCCCTTGCTCAAAGTCATCAATAACAACCACCAAGTGGTAGACCGGCTCATATATATTCCTAGCAATAATAAAATCTCCAAGGTCTGTGGTATCAATCGTAACATCACCTCTCACTAAATCCGCGAACGTTATTTTAATGTTTGGATTTTTAAATCGGACAACTTCTTTATTTTCGCCCTCTGTTTCGGGGGATACATATGCTTTGCCATCCGCAATCAATTTTTCAAGATATTTTTTGTAAATCGGAGTCCGCGTTGATTGGTGCAGCAAGACTTCGTTGTCGTAAGAAATACCCAACCATTTTAGATTATTGAGCATGTTGTCCTCGTATTCTTTTTTTGAGCGAGCTTTGTCGGTGTCCTCAATTCGGACAATAAACGTACCTTGATTTTGTCTTGCAAAAAAATAATTAAAAAGTGCTGTCCGAACATTCCCGACGTGGAGAGGGCCGGTTGGACTCGGTGGAAAACGTGTAACAATAGGTTTTTTGTTGGTCATAATACTCCTTTACGCCGGTTCATGTTCGAGTGCAAGCGTCAGTATCTCTTTGGCAATTTTTTCGGCCGCGTCCACTTTGGCAAATGATTTTGCTGCCGTTTTCATCCGCTCCATCTCCGGCTCGTTTTCAAACAAGCGGTTGATTTCTGAAAGCAGAATGTGCGGGGTCAGATTGTTTTCTTCCATGACGACGCATGCCCCAGTTCTCGAGTAATTGTAGGCGTTTTTTTCTTGGTCATGGCTCACGGCCTCCCCTATCGGGATAATGATTGACGGGATGCCCCATGCAGCAATTTCAAAGATGCTCGAACCGGCGCGCGAGATAATAAGTCGTGCGGCTCCGGCTGCCATTTTGAGCGCCACATCGTTTAGATAATCGAATGGTCTATAGCGGCTTTTGAATGGATGTTCGGCGAGGGTGAGGCTGGTGGTGTCGTCCACCACTTTGAAATTTTTTCGGCCAGTTTGGTGAATAACTTGATATTTATTGAGGAGATCTGGCAAAATATCAATTAAGGTGTCGTTAATGATTTCTGCTCCTTGTGAGCCGCCGACAATGAGAATGACGGGGACGCCTTTTTCCAAACTAAGAAACTCATATGCACCTTCAGTCGCTGGTATGAGAACCTCTCTTCGGATCGGATTGCCGGTGTAGGCCACTTTTTCTTTCGGAAAATACTCCGCGGCCTCCGGATATGAGATGGCGATTCGTTTGGCGAATGAAGCCGCCCAAGCGTTCACTTTGCCCGGGGTGCTGTCTGATTCGTGGATAATGACGGGGATGCGGAGGAGTTTCGCGGCAAAAAGCGTCGGGAAGCTGGCATAGCCGCCTTTGCCAAAAACCACGTCCGGGTAGAGTTTGTACATGTCGATAAGGGCTTGCAGGATGCCGAGCGTGGTTTTTGGCAGGTCGAGAATGTTTTTGAGCGAAAAGTAGCGGCGCAATTTACCTGCGTAGATTTGCTTAAACGTGATGCCATTTTCAAACAGCATCCGGCTGTTGTAGGGGGTGTCAGACATGAAGAAAAGCTCTACTTTAAGCAGACGCTCTTCTTTCACGATTCTGTGGATTTCTTCCGCGACGGCGATAATCGGGTAAAAATGTCCCCCCGTCCCGCCGCCTGTCATGACGATTTTCATGAAGATAAAAGAGGGTTACTACAAGCCTCTTACAAAGTAGTATAACATTTATAAGAGGAGGGTGTTTAGACACTATTAAACTATTAATTAGATGACTTATATCACCCTATTTGCAAGTAAGAAAAAAAGAGTATATTAGTCCGTATGGCTGTTTTATGGCAACAACGCGAACTGGTAGAGGCTTTGGATACTCTCTCCAAAGATGAAAGGAAAGTTATCAAATCTCTTTTAAACCTACATATATTGGGAGATGGCGAGTATTGGACTTTTGAGAGTGAGCTGTTGAATTATATACTCAAAAAACATGGCAAATTAGATAGCGATGTAGATTTTATCATAGACTACAAAAAGGTCTTAAATTCGTGTATAAAAGATGGATTTATTGAAGCGAGAGACAATGAAAAATTTCTTGACCCGAGTATTGTAGATAAAAAGTCAGTTGAAAATAGCAGTGAAAGGTTTATTCAGGTATCTTGCGATAAAGGGTCAGAAATTTTAAACAGCTGGTATTTCTGGTTTAAATATGTCGGTGCTGAGCTTCCACCTTTAGCCAGTATCTTTGTCTCAATTATTGTGGCAGTGTTGAGCGCTGTGTTAACCAGTGGGGCGGTATGGTTTTTTTTGTGGAAAATAGTAAGTGCTAAACTAGGACTATAAGCAAAAAGAAATTCCTTGGTTGTGTGGCAAAGTTGGATGTTCGCTAACACTTGGAGGCCTCGCCTCCAAGTGGGTCTCCTTGAAGGTAAGGGGAGGAAAACGTTTTTTATTTCTCCACGAACTTAATTGACCCTATTCAG
>Ga0155783_119_pt1 | contig 7606 bp, 8 predicted proteins | sample RifCSPlowO2_01_FD_107437 | JGI IMG/M metagenome (GOLD analysis project Ga0155783, IMG submission 107437) | Candidatus Taylorbacteria bacterium RIFCSPLOWO2_01_FULL_45_34b | reverse complement strand
CGCTACCGAGGTGAACGAGGTCGAACCTAGGAATCTCTTACGGAAAATCATTATAAATGGCCAATTAGAACCACATTTTTATAAAAGCCAAAAATCTGCTTGACAAAATTTTTGTGTTATGCTAAGCTATTTTTGGTTACGTTGTTCTCAATAATACAAACGACGAGATAGCTCAATACTATACCTTTGGCCTCTTGGATCATTACACAAAAAAGGGGGCGAGGAGAAATCCTTGCGAGAGGGTGTGATTATATCGATTCTAAGCCAGGTAGTTGAGAATGCTCATGTGGCTTACGCGTTTCCTGCGCAAAAATCCTTAAGGTCGCGTAAGCATGAAAACAGTCGTAACCACCGCGGCGCCCCGAACTTTCGAGTGAGGGGCGCTTTTTTTTGTAAATTAGCCTTATTTTTGCTACCATTTCGAGGTGAACGAGAAATTTCTAAAACCCTACAACCCTGCTGAAACCGAACCGCGCATCTATGAAAAGTGGCTGGAAAGCGGTTTTTTCAATCCGGACAATCTGCCAGGCAAGCGAACAACCCCTTTCACCATTATCATGCCTCCGCCAAACGCCAACGGCTCTCTTCATGCTGGCCACGCACTTTTTATTACCATCCAGGATATCATGATCCGTTATCGACGCATGCGGGGAGATAAAGCGCTCTGGGTTCCGGGCGCCGATCATGCTGGCTTTGAAACACAAGTCGTCTACGAAAAAAAACTTGAGAAAGAAGGCCGCTCCCGTTTCGGCATGGATCCAAAACAGCTCTACAAAGAAATTTACGACTTTACTATCGAAAATAAAAAAATCATGGAAGACCAAGTGAAAACTCTTGGTGCTTCCTGCGACTGGTCGCGCGAAAAATTTACCCTCGATCCCGAAGTTGTCTCTGAAGTCCAAAAAACTTTTGTTAAAATGCACGATGACAATCTTATTTACCGCGGCAAGCGCACCATTAACTGGTGCCCCAAACACCAAACTTCTCTCTCCGACGTTGAAACCGAAAATGTCGAGGAAAAAACTCCTTTCTTCTATTTCAAATACGGCCCGTTTACTATCGGCACCGTGCGGCCCGAAACTAAATTTGGCGACAAATACGTGGTCATGCACCCCAACGACAAACGCTACGCGAAATACAAACACGGCGACACACTTGAAGTGGAGTGGATCAATGGCAAAATCACCGCGACGGTTATCAAAGACGAAGCCGTCGATATGGAATTCGGCTCGGGCGTCATGACGATAACGCCGTGGCATTCGCAAATCGACTTTGAAATTGCCACACGACACAACCTGGATATGGAACAAATTATCGACTGGCGCGGCAAACTACTCCCGATTGCCGGCGAATTCGCTGGAGTGAATATCAAAGATGCCCGGCCAAAGATTGTTGAAAAGCTCAAAGCAAAAGGCTTGCTCGAGAAAGTAGATGAAAATTACACCAATGTGGTCAAGCGCTGTTATAAATGCAATACCTCCATCGAACCGCAAATCAAAGACCAATGGTTTGTGAAAATGAAGCCGTTGGCCGAAAAAGCCCTTGAAGCCGTAGAAAAAAAGGAAGTTGTATTCATTCCAAACAATTATGAAAAAATTTTCCGCTATTGGATGGAAAACACACTGGACTGGAATATCTCTCGCCAGATTGTCTGGGGCATTCAAATTCCGGCATGGTTCAAAAATCGTGGCAGTGAAAGTGAGAAAATTAAAATCTCACTTCAAAGTCCGGGTGAGGGCTTTGAACAAGATCCTGACACCTTCGACACATGGTTCTCATCGGGGCAGTGGCCGCTTTTAGCTTTGAATTACCCCTCCGGTGCTGATTTCAAAACTTTTTATCCGACCGATGTCATGGAAACTGGCCACGACCTCATTTTTAAATGGGTGCCGCGCATGGTTATCTTCGGCCTTTATTTGGCAAAAAAGGCACCGTTCCGCACCGTTTATCTTCATGGATTGGTAAATGATGCCAAAGGCAAAAAGATGTCCAAATCAAAAGGCAACGTCATCAACCCGCTCGACTTAACGGAGAAGTATGGCACGGACGCTTTACGTATCGGTCTTGTTGTTGGAAATACTCCCGGCACCTCGCTCGCCCTTTCCGAAGATAAAATCCGCGCCTATAAAAATTTTGCCAACAAACTTTGGAATATTGCTAGATTTGTTCTCGAAAATACCGAAGGTGTAAACATAAAGGACGGTTTTCCTGAACGCAATGAACACGATGAAAAACTCCGCTTAGAGCGCCGATCTATTTTGGAAGACGTTACCAAAGATATGGAAGAATATCGCTTCTATCTTGCGGCTGAAAAATTGTATCACTACACTTGGCACACCTTCGCCGACAAGATCCTCGAGGAAAGTAAAACAGTCTTCGCGGATGGTTCAGACGAAGCGAAAGTTAGACGCAAACAATTCCTGCTTCATACTCTGGACGCTCTGCTTAAAGCGCTCCACCCCTTCATGCCATTTGTAACCGAAGAAATTTGGCAAGTTATGTATAAAGGTGAAAAAATGCTTATGGTGGAAAAGTGGCCGGTAGGTGGCCATATAGAATAGAGTATAATTAGTACCTAATGCCACAAAGCCTCATCTTTGTTCTTTCTTTTTTGGGCGGGATCGCCCCCGCGCTCTTGTGGCTTTGGTTTTGGCTCTCCGAAGATAAAAAACACCCTGAACCAAAACTCCTCATCCTTTTCGCATTTATTTCTGGAATGATAGCCGTGCCGCTCGTCGTTCCTTTCGAAAAATTTGTCTTCACCCACCTGCTCGGAGGTATTGAGATCGAGCTGGCCATCAAAACATCATTTTTTTCTGCCATCCTCGCAGTTATACTCTGGGCCGCGCTCGAAGAACTCTTCAAACTCACCGCCGCCTACTTTTCGGTGCTGACCAAAAAAGACGTGGACGAACCGACAGATTTCGTCATCTATTTGATTACCGCCGCTCTTGGCTTCGCCGCGATGGAAAATAGTTTTTTTCTGGCCAATCCGCTCCTTGACGGCAAAATTATCGGAAGTATTTTGACCAGCGATTTGCGTTTCATCGGCGCCACACTTCTCCATACGGTTTCTTCAGCCACCATCGGCGTTGCTCTAGCTTTGTCATTCTACAAATCCCGCCATTACAAAAAAATATACTTTTCAGTCGGAGTTATCCTCTCTATCACATTGCACTCACTTTTTAATTTACTTATAATGAGAGGGACAAGTGGTAACATATTCTTTGCTTTTTCATTTGTCTGGCTTACCGTTCTCATGCTCATGCTCGGTTTTGAAAAAGTAAAAAGAGTTCATCCAGTCAAAGAAAAAAATTAATCATTATTGTAATTCACAATCTCTATGGCAAAAGACAAACGATCATTTTTTGAACGTTTGACGGGCTCCGTCAGCGTCGACGAATTTGAACCAGAGGAAAAAGAGCGAGAAGTTCCCACCTCGCGTGGCGGCGAAGAAACACCGTGGAGTGAAGATGACAGCGGCGGCGAACTACCCGTCGATGTCTACCAAACAACCGACGACATCATCATCAAAGCTATGGTGGCAGGTGTTAAACCCGAAGATCTCGACATTTCAATCACGCGCGACATGGTAACTATCAAAGGGACCCGCGAAAGTTCCAGAGAAGTAACCGAGGAAAACTATTTTTTCAAGGAACTATTCTGGGGTTCATTTTCCAGAACCATTCTGCTCCCGCAGGAAATTGAAGTTGAAGAATCTGAAGCAATCGAAAAAAATGGCCTTTTGACACTTCGCCTTCCGAAAGTGGACAAGGGTCGCCAGACCAAACTTCGCGTCAAATCCACATAGAACTTTCTATTTTTGCGTATTTCATCGTTGCTCGCTCCGGTGCTCCCTCAATGTATTAATAAATACATTTCGGTTTACTCCTCGCTCACACCTTGAACTACACGAAAAACAGAAAGTTTTGAAGAATTTTCGAAAAATCCCGAGAGCACTCGGGATTTTTATTTTTATGATAAAATGAAGCCATGAATGAAAAGGAGGAAAAGCTTCGCCAACTGTTTGAGGAACTCCGTGGAGATAAAAAGTTACCACTCCAAGAATCAAATCTGGTTTTTGGCGAAGGAGATATCAACTGTTCAATTATGTTTGTCGGTGAAGCGCCGGGACAGAGAGAAAACGAGCTCAAACGTCCGTTTGTCGGCAGATCAGGACAGCTCTTGGATAAGTTGCTTGGCGAGATCGGCTGGAAACGCGAAAACGTGTATATCACAAACATCGTCAAACGCCGTCCGCCAGAAAACCGCGACCCAAGCGAAGAAGAAATCGAGGCCTACAAACCCTATCTTGCGCGACAGATTGAAATCATTAATCCAAAAATTATCGCGCCACTTGGTCGGTTTTCCATGAATTATTTTCTACCCTTTGCCAAAATTTCCCGCGACCAGGGCAAAATTTTTGAAACCGGTGGCCGGCTCATTTATCCCCTCTTTCACCCCGCCGCCGCGCTCCGCGCCACCACAGTTTTAAATGAACTTCGAGAAAGTTTCAAACGCCTCCCTGACGTCATTTTAGGAAAAATAAAAGAAGAAACCTTGACCCTCAATGCCAAGAAAAAAGAAGTCAAAAGAGCATCTCCCGATGTCCCCCAAGCAAAATTATTTTGATTGTTCTCCCCGGGGATAAAGATGCCGATATTCATGCCAAGCGACAACAACAAAGAGGATGTCGATAATGGTAAGTATGGTGAGAAGAAGTGAGTGGTGAATACCTATACGATAAATCTGATAGAGGACGAAAAGTGTCGTCACGTTTATTACAAAAAGATAGGCCCATTTTTTGCCACGATACAACTGCACGGCTAGAAAAATATTGAGTGCTCCATGGATGAGAATGTACAGCGCCGCAAACGTTTGTGCCTCACGAGAAAAATTTTGCAAAACACCGGCTAGAAAATTGATAAGATGGTCGCTTGGATCCTCAAGGAGTTCCCTACTCGCCAGAACAAAAAACCAATCCCGTATCGTCTCCTTGTTCAAAAAAAGAACCAGTAAACCGCTTAATGTTTCCCAAATGCCGTTAAAACCTTTCACGAATACGCCAATCTCAAAAAACTTATGCCAATATTTTTCCGGAACAAAAATCTTCATAAAATACAGTATAGCGGTTTTTCGGATAAAATTAAAAAAGAAAGAGTGATAGGTATACGTTCCCATATCTTACGATATATCGTAAGAGATGGAAATTCTGGAAGTTAGTATTAGTAGAAAGAAAAATTTGAGTCCGTGATCTTTAACAATTTTCCACCTTTACCAAAACCGTGCTGGACAGGCAAGTTTTTATTTGGCGTTAATAATTCTAGCATAATCGACTTGTAGTGAGCTTGTCAAATCAAGCAAATACAAAAAAGAAACCGGTGGCCAATCACTTGGTCACCGGTAAATTTGAGTGAGTTTTGGTTCCAAATACTCACTTCGTCACCTTATCACTCAAATAATCACGACCCACTTCGGCAAAGGTGCCTTGCTCACGTCGGACGCGTTCGACGATTTGGCAATAGTCGTGAACGCCCGCCAGAATAACTGCCAAAGCCGTTATCTCAAGAAGTTCACGTCCATTTTCCTCAGAACCCACCAATGGAATCCTGGCAACTTTGTACGGAGTTTTACGAAAAGTCCTTTCGCAAACCTCTCCGGGCTTGAGTCCAAACTCGATAATCTTACCCAAGGTTGTGGCTTTCATCGACTTCACGTTTTTTCGAGTAGCTTCGATCAGTTCATGATCTTGGTAAGCGAAAAGCGGGGAGATGACCTTCTTATTGATTTGTTGGGGAAATTGCGCGGACAACTTCAGGTCAATGATATCGCCTTGGTCAATTACTGACTCGTATCCAGCTTCTTTAAGATTGCGGTTTACATCCCGCGATTCATTGGAACAAACCTTACCGAGTATCTGTCGACCAAGATTGACAATGTACTGCGCATCTACCTTTCTCATTTTTATCTCCTTTCAGAAGACTTCCCACCACCTTCATGGATCGGGCAACTTATGAAGTTAAGCTACCTACGATGCGAACCCGAGACAGGTTTGCTAATGGCCAAACAACTTTTGTTGATGCAATTGTTGATGCAAATAGCGTAGCATTATATCGTCGACCAGTCAAGTTCGAAACTCTTGCACATTCCCTTCGATTTCCCAAACAAAAAATTCTAGCGGCCAGACAAAACAATTTACAACACTTACTCACTTTCCTTATCTTACGATATATCGTAAGATAAGGGTATGCCCCACGTATCAAAACGATTGCTTGAACGAGAAAAATTCCTTGGTATTCACAAGGAACTCTTTAAAATCATCGGCACAATAGCACGCTCAAACAAGTCACATCTGGCACTCGGGGAACTCTTCACAAAAACCGAAAAATTGATGCTGGCAAAACGACTGGCTATTATCTTTATGCTTGACCAAAAAGAGTCCGTTTATGCTATTGAGCAAGTTTTGAAAGTAAGCCCCTCAACTGTGGCACGAATATCACTTCAATATGAGAAAGGTTTTTATTCGAAGCTTCTTACAGAAGTCAGAAAACAAAATAGTTTTTGGTCAGAACTTTCAAAAATTATTCCTCCTCGGGCTGGTAGAAATCGTTTCAAAAATTTCCTGCAATTCTCTTAGCAAAAAACTGGTTTTTGCCGGCTATTTTGGTGCAGTATTCTTGAATTAATCCGAACGCATTTTTCCGGAAAATTCCCCCCGCGAAAATTCGGAAAGGCGGCGCCTGCCCGCCATGCTTCGCAAGGCGATGCGGGCGGGGAGCCGCACCGCTGATTCAACAGAATCACCTACTGGGTGACAATTTCAAGTTTTTTTTGGCGGCATTAAATTAGATTCTGGATTATTGCTCTTTGAAACAAATCACTTTAAGTTAAAATTTTTGCAACGAACATCACTACCGGGTTGCCAAACGGGGGTCGTCTCACAATTTTTGGCAAATTCCTGGTTTTTCTCTAAACACTCACTGTCGCCATTACAATCACCTAAAGAAGAAACGAAAGGGGCAAGATTGATTGTGTTTTCATTGTTAAAAGGTTTGTAGGTATGTCCCGACTGTTTATATGGGTTACGAGATATTAATACTAATCCATCGGAAAATCCTAAACCGTAAGTTTCATCGAAGTATGACGGATTGTACTTCAAACTTAGTAGATTATCTTTTTCATTATAATATTTTTCCCCGGAATAGTTGATATCTAAAAGTTCCCTATATGATACAAAAAGCGGGAATTTTAATCTTATGAAGGGCGAAAAATAAAATTGACCATTTTTATCAGTGGCAACAACAGCAGACCTTAAACGACGTTCATGACTTTGCTCAAGACCAGGTACGATTACATTTGTTTGTCTCACTAAGTAAATTCCTTCTATGGGCTTTTTCGTCACCGAATCTACAACAACACCTTTCTTGGGTAATCCAATAATTAGAGAGTTAAAAACCAACCATAAAACGAACAATCCGACAACCAACAAAATAATTTTCTTATAAAATTTCATAAAATTATGATTAAAAAATTTCCTTCCCCCAAAATTAAAATATGGTTCGAGCCGATGTTTTTCTCCGGCTTATTTTGCGGTTTTGAGCGGTGC
>Ga0155783_125_pt1 | contig 8728 bp, 8 predicted proteins | sample RifCSPlowO2_01_FD_107437 | JGI IMG/M metagenome (GOLD analysis project Ga0155783, IMG submission 107437) | Candidatus Taylorbacteria bacterium RIFCSPLOWO2_01_FULL_45_34b | reverse complement strand
GCCATTTGAAGGGGTCGGGGTTGAACTAGACGAGCGGGTACTCGCTGGCCGCCAATCGGTCGCAACCTTAAAATCAGACGTGGAGCAAGAGCTGTTGGTCGCGCAATTAAAAATAATCCAGCCAAAATTTTCACTCCACGCGTAGCCGGAAAAAACACCAGAAGAATCAATCGTGACTCCCCCATTACTTGGCGCGAAGTTGATCCAACCGGCCAGTTCGCCCCAGGCGTATCCCGAGAGCGTCCCTTCGGCATTGTTAGTCACACCACCGTATGTCGGCGCCAAATTTATCCAGCCAACTGTTTCACCCCAGGCGTAACCTGTTAAAGCGGTATCCGTCACATGAACATCGCCAGCCGAAAGACCAAAATTGATCGTGCCGACAGTATCGTCAAGTCCTTCGGCGTATTTATAGGTGCTGTCGATTGTCCCGTTCGTCGTGGACGCAAAAAGAAAGCGTGAAGCAGGCGCGAAGACAGAAACGAGCAAAATAGCCGTGAGAAAAAACGAAAATGCTTTTCGTGTCATAACTCCCTTTATTATAGCGCAATTTTGAAAAAGGTCAGGGCGTTTTGAACAAGAGCTTTTTTTACTTTTCCCGAATCCTCACCACGAATATTCGCGATCATGTGAGCGACTTCTTTGACATAGAGCGGTTCATTTCGTTTGCCGCGGTAAGGAACTGGCGCGGCATACGGACAATCAGTTTCGCTTAAAAGCCGCTCAAGCGGGGTGTTTTTAATAACTTCGTCATAATTACGAGCAAAAGTAATAACACCAGTAAAAGAAAGATTGAAACCTAAATCAAGAAACAATTTTGCTTCATCCCATGAACCAGCAAAAAAATGAACATCCCCTTTCACTTTCGCGCTCACCTTCAACATTTGGGCGGCATCGCGATACGCATTGTGTGTTTTATCTTTGGGATTGTTGCGAATATGAAGCATGAGTGGCTTCTCTACTTTATTCGCCAGGGCAATTTGTTTTTCAAAATTTTCTTTCTGCTTTTCTATAGTGTCGTCTTCAAGTCTGAAATAATCGAGGCCGCACTCTCCCAATCCAACAACTTTTGGGTGGTTCAACAATTTTTCGTACTCGAGGGAGTCAAATGTTTCGCCTCGCGATGTAAATTCCTTGCCTCCTTCTCCTAGTTCTTTTTCATCATGATATGACTTATCAGTGTGTACTGGATGCAGTCCGACAATCGCGTAGACTCCTTTGTCATATTTTTCTGCCAGTGCCACCGCTGATTTTGACGTACCAATCTGTGTGCCCACATTGATCATCCATGTTTTGTTATTGAGGGCGCGCTTCACCACCTCGTCTCGGTCTTCCTTAAACGCTTCAAAATTAACATGTGAATGAATGTCGATATATTGGGGTTTATTTTCCAACATTTTATTAAATGTCAAGGACGGTCCTTGACACGTTTAGGTGTATTAAAATTTAACCATTCTCGTATAGACTCCTTGAAGTCACCTTTTCCGAAATACTCCGGAAAAGCTCCCCTATTTATGATACCACCTTGGCCCCTAGTCACTCCGCAATAATCTTGATAGCTTGAATATTGATAATTGGCCAAAAAATCAAACGTTTGTTTATCATTTAAAATACGCTCATCTCGCCAGTTTGGATCACATAGCTTCACAGGATTTAAATGGCAGTAGGCAAATTGATACTTCAAATATCTGTCAGTATTGAGATGTTTACCCTTAAAGCGGCCTTCAAAAAGCGCCCCTGTTCTCTCATGTGTTTTGTTGAAATACATAACATACGCCGTAAGAAGTTTCTTCATGAAGAGACTAACGCCATTATTGACCTTTTCACGAACAAGAAGATGAAAGTGATTTGGCATAAGACAATATGCGCCTATGTCTACAAAGGTTTCAGTGCGGGGTAATGTTAAAAACTCGTCGGTTGATCGATTGGTGTGGTCACTCAAATGAAATACTTCTGTATTGTTCACAACATACAAAAGAGTCAAAAATCTCTCATGATCCTGGCGATTCAAAAAAATCTTTCGCTTGTCAGTACCACGATTGTACAAATGATAGAACTCCCCGATCGAGAAATTAAAGTCCCTTTGCATAATATCGAGTTTAGGATTTATAAAAGACCAACTGTCAAGGACCGTCCTTGTTGATACCTTGTTGATATATAACACAACCACTCTATTTTTAAGCGTACCCAAAAATACTCCGGGTTGTGTGATACTGGCCTTGGCGGTAAAAAGCCGTAACCTTTTACATTCTCACCTAATGCCGAGTGTAGTATAACAAAAAACACCCCACATTGTTTTAGAATGCAGGGTGATGAAGAACAAAGTTCTAATATTCAAGTGCCAAGAGCTAAGAGACAAGGGCTAAGCACTTGCGCGCACAGCCGCCGGGTAACCGCCATCCCAGTCGTTGTCGAGCCAGCGGTAGCCCCAGCTCCACCTATCGCCGCGCCAGCTGAGACAACGAACGCAGAGATTGCCGTCGCGGTCGCGGTAAATGGTTCCCCAGAAAAAGATCCATTTGCCTTTCCATTCCTCGGGAATGAGGTGCTGGTTTTCTGGAATCAGTAGGTAATCCAGAAGATGGGCGGTGTAGACCGGCTGCTTCGTGAGCTCCCGACGGAGCTTGTTGCCTTCGATCCACTTGCCATCCTTCTGGCCGTTCGCAAGATGAAGTGTTACCTCTTTGGGATTCCATGCGAATTTTCCTTTCACACGGTTTGGTAACTGTTCCGCCTCCGGCAAAACTTCCCAACCGTCGGGGATGAAGACGGGGGTGTCGCAGTCGATAATATGTTCGCGGGGCTTGATTTCCGCGCGACCAAGAAGAACGTCTCGTGTTTGTGAAAGAAAACCCTTTCTTTCACACATCATCTTAACGTCCTCATTCGATAGGCCTTCTCGGCGACAAGCCAATTTGAATTCGTTTGCCTAACCAACATCGAGCATTAGGTCGCTCATCTTTTTCCTTTTTTTTGCAACAATGTTTGTGAAAACGGTGTTGCGGTACTTGATCGAAACCAGCGTCATGCCGATTTCTACTGCCAAAATACTAGCATAAGTAGTCTACATTTGTCAAGGTATTTTGCGGTACGCTAAAACAGACCTATACATAAGGTTTTGTAGACATCTGATTTCTACAGTTTAGTCTTTGCGAGGGAAAAGAGGGGCTGTTGGGATTTTTGAAGAAGTGAGTAGGTCGAGAATAATCTGTGCAGTTTGGGGAAGAAATGATTGGAGATGAAAGGCGATTTCGTAGAGACGAGCGAGTAGTTCGGCAATGTCTTTTTTGGCGCCAGTTTCGGCGGTCTTGATTTTTTTGAATGGTTCGGTTTTTTGGATATACTCATCGGCGGCGGAAATTTTCTGCCAAATTATATCGGCCGCTTTGTTGATTTCGAATTTTTCAAACGCCTCGAGAAATTTTGAATCAAATACTTCCCTCTTTTCGGAAAGAGCCACCCCATTTTTATTTGCCATCGTTAGAACGCGACTCACCAAATTCCCAAGGCCATTGGCAAGGTTCGCATTGTACGCTTCCTTAAATTTCTCCAGCGTGAAATCGCTGTCTTCAAATGGAGAAAGCTCGCGGAGAACATAATACCGGAGAGCATCCGTGCCGTACTCATTCACAATAGAAATCGGGTCAATAACATTGCCGAGAGATTTGGACATTTTCTGCCCGCCGGAAGTGATAAAACCGTTCACTACAATCTTGTCCGAATTCGGAAGGCCTGCCGCCATAAGCATGGCCTGCCACATAACTCCCTGAAATCGCGTGTTGTCTTTGCCGCAGTATTGCACCGGTGTGCCGTTTACCCAGAATTTCTCAAATTGGACTTTGTTGTCAGGCCAACCAAGTGTCGAGATATAACTCACCAAGGCCTCAAACCATACATACATAACGTGTTCCGAATCATCCGGCACCGACACGCCCCACGACATTTTTGACGCAAGCCGAGAAATGCTGAAATCCTGCAAGCCTCGTTTCACAAACTCTTTCATTTCGTTCAAGCGACTAGTCGGCATCACAAAGTCAGGGTTCGCGTCGTAAAATTTCAAAAGCTTTTCGCCGAATTCAGAAAATTTGAAAAAGTAATTTTCTTCTTCAATGGTTTCAATCTCACGGTTCGGGTGAATTGGACAGCGACCGTCTACTAGTTCAGAATCGGTTTTCTGCTCCTCACAACCGACACAGTACTTGGCTTTGTATTTCTTCTTGTAAATAAAGCCGTTGTCTCTTACTCGCCGCCAGAAGCTTTCAGCCGCTTTAACATGAACGGGATCGGTTGTCCGAATGAAATGAATATCTTTTGATATGCCAAGTTTTGGCAGGAGAACCTCGAAATGTTTCGAATATTCGTCGACGTAGAGTTGCACCTCCTTCCCTGCTTTGCTCGCGACTTCCAGTATTTTTTGGCCATGCTCATCGGTGCCAGTGTTGAAAAAAACCTCGAAGCTTTGTGACTTCTTAAAACGCGTAATCGTATCCGCTCGAATAATTTCCATGGCAAAACCAATATGCGGCTCCGCGTTGACATATGGAAGTGTCGTCGTTATGAAGAAAGTTTTGGAAGTGGACATAGACTAAATCCCCGATGGTTCGCTGGCTTCGGTTATTTTGCGACGCTCAACATCATGGAAGTATTCCATAATAATTGAAGCGGCCGGAACTGACAACAAAATACCAAGGAACCCAGCGAATTTGGCGCCGATGATAAGCGCGAGAATGACCAAAATCGGCGGTACCCCGACCAGCTTTTTGACGACCAAGGGATAAATGAGATGGTTTTCAAATTGCTGGATAATGATGAAAAGTCCTGCCACCAAAAGTCCCGCGGTTACGCCACCGTCGGCAAAAGCGCTGGCGATTGGCGGTATGGCGGCGAGAATGGGACCGAAGATTGGAATAATTTCAAACACGGCGGCAATGAAAGCAAAGAGCAAGGCATTCTTAATGCCTAAAACGGTAAGACCTAAATAAACAAGCACGCCGACCAGCACGCCAAGAAGCAGTTGCCCCTGCATCCAAAAACCGATTTTCTCTTGCGAACGCTTCCATAGACCGACAACATATTTTTCCTGCCGCGCCGGAGTGACGATACGAAGAAATGATTCAATGCCGTTTTCTTGCACGGCGAAATAAAACGAGAGAACGACAATGAGCACAAAACTGAAAATGCCGCCGAAAATCGTACTCAATATTTTTACAAAACCGTCAGAAAAATTCGACATAGCGTCGCGGAAACTGTTGATAATTTCCGTTAAGGAGGCGCCACCACCCTCTGGCACGGCTTTCGGAGAAGCGGAATTTTGGAATAAAGAATTGAGTGAAAAATTATCTACCAAATCTTTCGATTGATCAACCCCGAGGGAAAGCCCATTCACCACCTTTTCACTCGTCGTAACGTCTTGGACGCTCAAAGGGTTCCAGAGCGCGATGGAATCGGCGTATTTTGGCACCGTCGCCAAAAAATTCGAAAGGTCACTTAGAAGCACTGGTAGGAAAAAATAGAACACCGCCGCGACTAAAGAACCAAGCCCAGCGTAGGTTATGATGACCGAACCGGTTCTTCCCACTTTATGCCGCGCCGCAAATTTGATAATTGGCTCAATGGCCGAGGCAATAACGATTGAAGTTAAAACAACCAAAACGAGATCGCGAACAAAATAAAGAAAGGCAAAAAAAACCACGACTAGAATAGCCCGAACGATCGTGCCAGAAGTAATATTGACCACAAAATGTCCGGTTTCTTTGTCCATATGAAAATAGGTTACGAAGAATCGACTGTAATCATACCACCGGCTTCTAAAACTTCAAAAGCGGTAGAAATTGCTTTTCATCTTTAAACGGCCCGACAATGGCCACATTTAATCTTTTTTCTTGGAAAATTTCACGCGCAACCAACCCCACATCATCCGCCGTAACCTTTTCAATTTCAGCAACCACCTCACGTGGACGTTTCAATTCTTTTCGAAAAGCTTCTTGAAAACCGTAAAATTCCGCTAGTTCATCGGACGACTCGAGTCCCAGATAGAAATTGCCAATCATAAAATCTTTGGCCTTGCGAAGTTCAGCCTCTGAAATTCCCTCTTCTTTCGTACGAGTACACTCTTCGACGATGGCGGAGACGACAGCGGAGACTTTTGCGTGTTGAACACCGGCAGAAATTGCAAACGCGCCATGATCGCTTGAGGCTTCGGCGGAAGAGCCGATGTAATAGCACGCGCCCATTTCCTCACGAACCCGCTGGAAAAGCCGTGAACTCATTCCTTTACCCAAAATAGTAGCGATTGTTCGGAGTACCGGATTGCGCTTGTCATAGACATGGAATGAACGCACTCCGATAACCAAATGACTCTGGCCGCTTTCCTTGAAAAGAACACGCGCGGCCGGAGCGTTTTGATTTTCCAAAACCGCCACTTTGCCGGATTTTTTACCCATGTGGATAGTAGAAAAATGCTGTTCAATCAGCCTTTTTACTTCATCCTCTTTAAAATCCCCCGAAACCACGACCGTGGTGGCACCCGAAACGTAATGATTATTTTTATATTCAACCAAATCTGCTTTGCCAAAACGCGAAACTGTTTCTTTTCTGCCCGCAATATCCCATCCGGCTGGCTGGTCTCCATAGAGCAGTTCGGCGAAAAGATCTTGCACGCGGCGCGGCGGAATATCTTCATTCATGTTGATTTCTTCCAAAATAACACCCTTTTCTTTTTCAATTTCGGCTTCCGGAAAAGATTGATTCTGATAGATGTCGGCAACCACGTCGACAATTGAAGCGAGATGTTTCTTGTCCGCCTTGGCAAAATAACCGGTAAACTCTTGGTCAGTAAAAGCGTTCGACTGCGAACCGATACCGTCTAATTCCCGACTGATATCAATGGCTTTCGGCCGGCGTTTCGTGCCCTTAAAACACATGTGTTCCAAAAAATGCGAGATGCCACTTAACTCTTTGGTTTCATACTTTGAACCAGCCTCGACAATGACAAGAACCGTTACAGTCGGGTTGTCCTTCATCGGCACCGTGATAAGCCGAACGCCATTTGCTAAAATGTTTCGCTCAAATCGCATGGGGAATACTCTAGCATACCAACGGTGAAAAAAGAAAAACCGCCATTCCAAGTCCGTAAGAAACGAACTGAAATGGCGGAAATGAAACTGCAATCACCTCGGTCACTAACTTTAAACGAACAGACGACGCCACCACGGTACGTTACGCTGTCGGCGTTTTTCAAAACCCGAAAGAACGGCTCGAGACTCGAGGTGCTCTAACAATGTATCCCGATCGAATACGGTACCATCGTGATCGAAAACAAGATGCCGTACATGACTAGCACGGTGTAGATGAACCGGCAACTGCGCCGCGATGTCCTCCTTGTTACCAAAGGTCAATTCATTACTAACCACCGCCCAAAGCGAAGTTTCGGCTAACTTGTCCATGATATAACGCCGAGATAGGATCGCGGAATTCGATCCATCGAGGACGTCAAGTTCGTAAACCTCGACATTCTCGGATTCCTCTCCTCTGTATTTCAAAAGCTGTCCGGTATCAATAATCTCCCACCGACCAGCCAAACGGCACGCGGTAACCCCCGCTGTTTCGAGTTCTGCCAAATGTTCACATGAGTCCTTTTGATTTTTTCCTCTCGAGGCTATGAGTGTAAATTCTTCAATTGACGGAAATCGAACCTTAATCTGAACAACCGGCCAAACAACTACCACTTCTTCGTTATGCATTATCTCCTCCTATTTGATTGTCGACTGACTCTAAAAAAAGCCTACCGGAAAAACTAAAAAAGTCAACGAAAATTGCAAAACTAAAGCATGCACTACTTTGCCATTCGTCCTAACTTTCTATACACATCATCGTCATTTCTTTTCCCAATGAGGGTAATAAAAATAGTGACGGAAGACCATCGGTAAATGATCCTGTGTTCGCCGATATCGGCGCGGTAGTAATCTTTGAACCCACGCAAAGGACCGACATCCGAAGCTTTTGGATTCTCTGCAAGTTTAAAAATTTTTTCAGAAACTTGTCGTTTGTGCTTTGGTAAAAGTTTCTTAAAATATTTCTCAGAAGGACTGGAAACGTTAATCTCGAGCATTCAGGGCATCATTTAGCAGCTTCAAACTTTTAGTAACACCAATATAGCCCTTTTTGTGGGCTTTTTGCGCTCGTCTGCCCCAGTATGCGTCCCGTCGGGACTCAAATTCGTTATATTCTTCCATTGACATAACAACCGCCACTCTCCTGCCGTTTTTTTCAACCGCCACTGGAGAAAGCCGCGCTTCGTCCAAAAGCCGTCCGAAATTGTTTTTAGCTTCTTTTGCCGAAAAGATTGTTGTAATCATAATATGTTTATTGTAGCCAAAGTAGCCATTTTGTCAATCTACTTACTGTTTGGCGGAAATTCAGAAAATGCTTTCCCTTTAATAATCTCCGATATAATTTCTACCAGTTTTGCTATTTTTACTCGTATTTGTTTCCCACTATCCCGGTCTCGTAACGTAACCGTATTGTTATCCAGCGTTTCAAAATCTACTGTCACTGCCACAATCGTGCCAATTTCATCTTGCCTCCTATAGCGCTTGCCAATGTTACCGTTGTCGTCAAATTCAACCGCGCCGAATTCTTTTTTGAGCGTCACGAAAACTTCGCGCGCTTTCCCGACAAGCTCTGGTTTGTTTTTGAGTAATGGAAATACCGCCACCTTGACTGGAGC
>Ga0155783_132_pt1 | contig 35176 bp, 30 predicted proteins | sample RifCSPlowO2_01_FD_107437 | JGI IMG/M metagenome (GOLD analysis project Ga0155783, IMG submission 107437) | Candidatus Taylorbacteria bacterium RIFCSPLOWO2_01_FULL_45_34b | reverse complement strand
GAAAAGAGCTTTTTCGCGGAGCAAAATTCACAAGAAGTGATACGATATGAATACTGATTTCGGTAACACTTAATTATTGTCTAACAAGCCTTAATTGAATCTTGAAACACCTCAAAAACTTTGAAAAAATTGACGTAAGCGGAATTTTATATAGACTGAAGAGGGAATCAACCATGGTAAAAATCCAGACAAATAAGGTTACTCTGCACAAAAAGAGAAAATATGAAAAAAGCTAGAAAACGCCAATTGCGACCACTGGTACTGTCGAAAGCTGAAATCCAAAAATTAACGGGCGAGGCTGTGGCATTTACCAAAGAACGACTTCGTCGCTCCAGAATATTAGGCCGAGGATCTTCCTAATAATCTGAAACTGGCAAGCGTCGTTACCTTCAACCCCACAAAAAACCGCTTGGTTCGCCTAGCGGTTTTTTCTTTTTCCATCTCTTACGATATATCGTAAGAGATGGAAAGTTTATAGATAAAAGACGTGGCAGTCAGATCGCTAAGTTTCTAAATCATGACTCTTGAATCTTGAACCCTGCATCCACTTTTAGATTCCACTCCGCAGTAACAGCGTCTTTATCGTCTGGAGCGCGATTTTTAAATCCAAAAAGACAGAGCGGTTTTATGGCGGTCGGGTCGCCAAGCACCAAAATTTTAAATTTTCAACAAATCTCAAAAACGGAAATGTTTCGCTCCTACAATGGTTATAGATTATGGCTGCTGTAGCTGCTGCAGAAAAAAGAAAGGCCACTACACTATGATAAACTTTGCCACAGATACTCAACGCGGAGAATTGAGGATTAGATGCCCATCGGTTGAAGTGTATCCTGGACACAAGGAGGAAAAGGATGCACTAGCACTCATCGAGTACTGCGTCGAAGAAGGAAGGCTGGACACTTTAGCCTCAACGATTCGTGAAAAATATCCGAAAGTATTCGAAACTCACGAAAAAATGATTTCTGCGCTCCTCTCTGTGCTGAAGTCTCGGTTAAACTTACGTGTACGGTCGAAAACTCATGACCATGGTTTCCGCGGCTATGATTGCAACTTAGTCCTTTCTCTGTAAACAAACTTCAACCCCACAAAAAACCGCATGGTTCGCCCAGCGGTTTTTTCTTTTTTGTCCGCGTTCGTTCTGCGTAGATCCGCGTCTTAAATACCACTCCGAAGTAACAGCGTCTTTATCGTCTGGAGCGCGATTTTTAAATCCAAGAAGACCGAGCGGTTTTTTATGTAATACAAGTCGTAGGAAAGTTTGTTTTTTGTTTTGGCGACATCAGTGCCATGATGCGGGTGTTCACCATAAATCTGCGCCCAGCCGGACAGCCCCGGTTTGATCAAGTGACGAATACCGTAGTACGGAACTTGTTTTTCGTATAGAGAAACCGGCTCCGGAAATTCCGGCCGCGGACCGATAAGGGAAATGTCGCCGAAAAGCACGTTCCATAACTGCGGCAGTTCATCAATGCGGGATTGACGGAGAAAACTTCCGACTCGCGTTGTTTGATTTACAACCCCCTCTTGCCATCGCCCGCCATCGTTGGCAATCTGCATCGTCCTAAATTTATACAATTTTATGAGTTTGTTATTCCTACCAACTCGCTCTTGAATGCTAAAGACCTTTCCTCCATCATCAAGTTTGATAGCAACGTACACAAATGGGTAGACAATGAGCGACACTACTCCGAGCAGAAACGAAATCGAAATATCCATAACACGTTTCAGAAAATCATACGCAGATTTTGGAGCCAGCGAAATATTTTCCAGAAACCAGCTGTAACCGACAAGCGAAAGCGGAATCCGGTCAAAAATGTCCTCGTATATTTTATGCATTTCAATGAAACGGATGCTCGAAAAGATAAGGGTATAGAGGTGGGGCAAGAGTGGCAGAACTTTTTCATTTCGAAGATCGATAGCAATGATAGAAATATCTTTGCTGTAAATTCGATTCGTCACTTCTTCCTTAAGATCAACTTGGCTTATGTGGTTTAAATCAATTGATGAAACAAATTTCAAATCGTAACGAGAATTATTATTTACCTCATCAAGAAGTTCTTGCATTTCATTACCGCTACCGATAAGTGCCGCCTTTTGTTTTTTACGCGTACCGACAAAAGCGTAACCATACATACGCCAGAGCGTAATAAGCACAAAAGAAATGAGGAGGTAGATAAAAAGATTTCGCTTCGGCGCGATGCCCGTCCACGGCGCTAAATAGAAAAAAGACACTGCGAGTGCGCTCCCCACGAGTTCGGCTTTTAATATCGTCTTTGGAAGATGATTTTGCAGAAGAAGTGTGTGCTTCTCGTAGAGGCCAGCAATGAAAAAAACTGCGATAAAAAGAAGGGTCAAGAAAAAGAAAGGTACCCAGTGTAAAGAAAATAGGTCTAATGAGGGCAGTGCGCCATAGCGGACAACAAGTGTAATCCACAAAGACAACATGAAAAAAAGCATGTCTCCGACAAGCAGAATCAGCCGTTCTTTTCTATTCAAAAAATGCATAGAATAGCTTTATACTACACTAAAAAGACCTTATTTCAACTCGCCTCTCTGACCCATATCCTTTCTCACAGAGTATGGTATCGTTACTTGTAACAACTGGCCAAAAAGGAATGTTTCCTTAAGAATCTACGCAATAATGCTGAAAAAAACAAAAATCTTGTACGTCGTCACCAAAAGCAACTGGGGCGGAGCACAGCGGTATGTCTTTGATCTGGCCACTTCCCTGCCAAAAGACGAGTTTGACGTGGCGGTTGCACTTGGCGGAACGGGAGAAAAAAATGCCCCAACCGGCACGCTCGACAGTCGCCTGAAAGAAAAAAATATCCGCACCATTTTTGTGCGTTCGTTTATGCGCGATATTTCTGTATTCAAAGAATTCGCGGCACTCTCTGAATTAATTACGCTTTTTCGCAAAGAGAAGCCGGATATCGTGCATTTGAATAGTTCAAAAGCTGGCGGCATCGGCGCACTCGCCGCTCGCATCGCGCGAGTGCCTAAAATTATTTTTACAATTCACGGACTTCCCTATGATGAAAAAAGGGGTCTGCTGTGGCGCAAAGCGGCATTTGCAGGCACCTGGATCACTTGTATATTGTGTCATGCGGTTATTACCATCACAAAAGATAATCACGCTCGTGTGCGTGGAAGCTATCTTATTTATAACGGCATAGCTCCACTAACACTCGGTTCGGGAGAAAAAATCCGAAACGCTTTTCCAAACGGCGTTGCTATCACAGGCACAATAGGTGAACTTAATAAAAACAAAAATCAACAAGCTCTTATCGAACAAGCAAAAAATAATCCTAACATGTATGTGGCAATCGTTGGCGAGGGAGAGAAACGCGGGGCATTAGAAGCAAAAATCAAAAAATATAATCTGGGTGATCGCGTCAAACTCTTCGGCTTTATACCCGCGAGCGAAGTGCTTCGCGGATTCGATGTGTTTGCCCTGCCATCTAAGAAAGAGGGTCTGCCCTACGTTCTGCTTGAAGCAAAAATGGCAGGACTACCTATCGTGGCGAATCGCGTAGGCGGTGTCGGTGAAATAGAAGATAAAGATTTGAAAGAATTTTCTTTAGATAAAATGATTCGAGAAACTATTTCTCTCTACCAAAGTAAAAATATGACTTAAAAGAAAACCGCGCCGCTTAAGTGACACGGTTTAGTTCGGGAAAATTCAAATCCAAATCCTCCATAATTTTTACCCCAAACTTTTTGATGATAAGCTGAGTCCTGGGAGAACCGTAATCGAGAATTTTAACCCCACTATTTAAGCAAAAGTTGCGGGTTTCGGAAAAATGATGACTATCACTCATAGCCCCTCTATCGGTAGCGTTATGGATACAACGCCAAAACTTTACATAATCACACTGAATCAATTCCCCCCGTTTCTGAAAGTTGATGAGACCAAGCAAAGAAAAGAATGTCGGCTGAAGAAATTGATGTTTTGTGTTTTTATAAAAGCGGTATTCTCGCCAGTTATCAAGTATACCCTTATACAAGCACCAGCCAATACCCCACCACACTTCTTCATCCCAAGTTTCTTTGTTGTGTAGCCTCTTTCTCTCTGTGAATATGGTTTTAACACCAACTCGTAACCTCACAATCGGAACCTTCACGACTAGATTGGGAAACAAACTGGAAATTAAAATAATTCGGCTTGTCCCTTTTCGTATTTCAATTTTCCTAAGATTTGACACAACCATCTCTCCTCCTTCCTACTTTCTGAGCTAAAATCTACTACTTCACTTCCTGAATGTCAAACTGCTTAGCCATGAAACCTTGTTGCAAAATTTCGGGGCTTCTTTATTCCTAATTCATAATTCTTAATTTGTAATTCCTAATTTTCACTCCACCCCCACAAACTCGTTTCGGATGGCATCTTTGTGAAAAGTTTTTCGATATTTTCGCATACCCATAAGAATGCCGAGCGCGCTCCATTCGGCAAGGAGATGCGATCCACCGTAACTCATGAAAGGCACAGTCGTACCTGTAACCGGCAAAAGACCGATATTCATGCCGATGTGGATGAGAAAGTGACTCATAAAAAAACAAGCCACACCAACTCCAAAGAGAATCTCGAAATTTGTTGAACCGTGAAGCGCGTTATCGAGAATTCGCCAAAAAACTACGCCATATAAAGCAAAAAGTAAGAGCACACCGACAAACCCCCACTCTTCGGCAAAAGCGGCAAATATAAAATCGGTTTCATATTCCGGTAAGAATTTAAGCCGCGATTGCGTGCCATAACCCACTCCCTTACCAAAAAACTGTCCCGAACCGACCGCGATCGTTGATTGATACGCGTTATAACCAGTCCCTTGAATATCCGCGAGCGGGTGGATGAAATTCAAAATACGCTGTTTCTGATAATCTTTAAAAACAAAAGACCACAGAAAGAGCGAGGAAAAAAGTATGACGCACAAAACCCCGAGGAGGTGTTTCTTAGAAATACCGGAGACAAGCACCATGCCAAACCAGATAGAAATGAGAATTATTGCTGAACCAAAATCCGGCTGGAGTAAAACCAAAAAAGCCAAAATGCCGGTGTAGAGAGCGGAAATGAAAATATGCCGAAAGTGAGCAATTTCAATGTGCCGCCTAGAAAAATATTTTGACAAAAGTAAGATGAGCACTAATTTCGCGCCATCAACAGGTTGAAAAGAAAACTGGCCAAAATCAAACCGGCTCTGCGCGCCCTTAACAACCGCACCGGCAATGAAAAGAAGTCCGAGAATAAGACAAGTGAAGATAAAAAGTGACGTAATAACTTTTGTCCTTCGAAAAAATCTGAAATCGACAAAACTCAAAACAAAAAAAACTACGAGCGAGATACAGAACCAGAGAAACTGTTTTTCAAACAATTGACTGTCGCCCCGGAACGAATTCATCGTCGCCAATCCGGCAAACACAATCGGCACAACCGCGACAAAAAGAATCCAATCGATGCCAGATCGGAGTTCGAAAAAAAGAGCGCTTACTATTTCGAAAAGACGTGGAAAAAACTTTGTACTCATTAAAGGAATTTAGCCGAAAAGAGTCTAGAACCCATCTTAAAATAAATGGCTAAAACAAACAACAGAATTTCGAGGCAAAAACAGAGGACGAGGAAGAAGACGTACTACCCGTCTGAGCGACTGACGAAACTCTGTTTTTGACCGATATTCTGTTGTTTGATAGCCAAATGATTTTCTCATGTTTTTATTGATTTATTTTGAGATGGGTTCTAGAAGTGAATTCCGGGGTAGAGTTTTGGGATAATATCAATTCGAGCCACTGGACTCTCGAAAGCCTCCCGCCACGTGAACGCAAGATCTCCGAGAGATTCTCGTCCGAGTGTGTCGAGCACTGTCTTTGAAGCCGCGAGAGCGTTACCATCAAAACCAAACAAAATCGCAACCACCTCGACATTCGAAAGAGAGACCCGAGAGGTGTTTTCTAGGGTTACAAAAAGTCGTGGGGTCTTGCTTTCAATATCAAGTCTTTGACTCTTTACTTTAATAAGTGGTTCCTCCTTACCTTTATAGCTTTTCCACTTCAAAGCTTCGGTTATGTTAAACGTCACGCGAATCGGCACCCTTTCCCCTGTCATAATGCCCGTCTCGAAAATCGGGGTTACTTTTTTGGGCGGGAAAAAAGTACTGCCCTTCCTCTCGGCAATCATGACATTTTTTTCGTCATACAATCGAAAAACATAAGAAAGGTTTTCTGATCCAGAATACAGATTTGGATTCTCGACGTACGCCACAACATTGTATATTCCCAATCCGACGCGAAAGAAACGTTGCCAAAGTGAGAGGGGTGGTAGCGTATCAGTCTGACACAAGAGCGGACATTTGCCACCGCAATCAATCCCCGCTTCCCCGCCGTTCTTTATACCGTCAAAACAGGTTGGTTTGTGATAAAAAATAAAAAAAAGAGGAACGGCAACAAGAATAATGACGCAAGCCAAAAATCCACCGAGATATGTTAATTTTCTTTTTGTCGCCCATGATGCCATACAGAGTATAAGTATAAAGCCCCGACGTTTTTGCCGCAAGAAGTCGAGGTCCCGACCCATTTTCTTCTTGGCCCGAAACGTACCGTTTCGGTACGGGCAGGCTTCTCTGCCCGCCCGTCTAAATTTTGAACTTGAACACAAAGTCCCTGGCACTTACCTACTCTTCCACCACGAAGGTGGTACCATCGGCGCTAAGAGGCTTAACTTCTCTGTTCGGAATGGGAAGAGGTGTTGCCCTCTCGCCAAAGCACCAGAGACTTTATGTTCAAAATTTTTGGCGGGTGAAGAATGGGAAGAGATGTTTCCCTACCGTCAAACCACCAGATCACAAAGTTCAATTTGAGTGTATTGAAGACTAGATACTGGGCTCCAACAAAAAAATGTTGGAGTTGTAACCAGAGGCAAGGACTCGAACCTGCAACTAACCGATTAATTATCGGTTGCTTTACCGTTGAGCTACTCTGGTACCAAAAAGTCTAGAAAAAAGAGCTGTGCCGAGGGGTTGGGTAACCAAACCAAACCACCCCCCGGCACTCTGGATTGGGAAGTCACGATACTCACCAATACCCAGAATCTAATTTTCAATAAATTTTTTATGACAAGTAAAAGTACAAGAAACAAACACGTGATTTTCAAATTTCCTAATAGGAACATCGACAATTAGTACTCCTCGGCTAAAGAGATTACTCTCTGTACACCTAGAGCCTATCAACGTAGTAGTCTACTACGAGTCTATAACGATTCCTTATCTTGGGGACGGCTTCTCTCTTAGATGCTTTCAGAGATTATCCGTTCCGGACTTAGCTACTCTGCGATGCCCTTGGCAGGACAGCAGACACACCAGTGGTCCGTTCAACTCGGTCCTCTCGTCACCTTGCTTCGCAAACGCGGAACTACGCCGACTTGACGCAGACCTACGCGGAAACAATTTTCCTCTATCGCTAAAGGTGTAGACTATATCTTCATCCTTCTCTTACGATATATCGTAAGAGAGTGGGACGTTGGCGTATTATGAAAGTGTGATCTTAATGTCTCGCACTAAAGCATCTCTCATCTCGTCCTTTCGGACTCAGTCGTTACGGGGTTAATTGCCCATCAGAATGGGCACGCTGACTTACGCAGAACGAACGCTGACCTCGCAGAAAAGAATTTCTTCTTTCCGCGTTGGTCTGCGTAAAATCCGCGACTGTCCGCGTGTCGGTGGCTTTGCACCGACAACAACTTCCCACGGTATTAACTTCAACACATTTGTCGAACGCTGTGGACCGCACAGCCTTTCGAGCATTAAAGCCTCCACCGTTATTAGCCACATTGTCACCCGCGATTACTCGCGGGAGTAGCAAAATTTTACTAGAATTAACTCCCCTCAAGAATCAACGCCTGCAGTAGATAGGAGACCAACCTGTCTCGCGCATGATACCACTTATTACTAAGTGCATTGGACTATATCTTAATCCTAAAATTTAGGATTGTTGACGTGTAGTCTCTACAATTTCCACGAACCTTGTTAGAAAGGGGGAACTTGCGTTCCCTTGTAACCAAAAAGAACTCAAGCATTGGCGACTCGTTTACGAGCAGCCATGTAACCCAGCAAAACATCAACCCACGTTGAATCGAAAACGATACCCGTGGTTGGTTTTTTGGATTTACGAAACTTTTTCTGTTTTTTTGTTTTCATTTTTAATCCCTTCTAACAAGATTCGTGAAATATCTCGGTATTGTCCCTTCCGCGTTTTTCTGCGTTTGTTCCGCGTCTTTAGGATTCCACCGATATAAGTCAACTTGTTCCAGCGTCACTTTTTGGTTACAAGGTTCGACCTTGGATCAGGAGAAAGGTCGAACCTTAACTCCCAACCAAAAAGTGACGCTGGACCGCCGCGATATGATTATTCCTATTCCCAACTTTTCGGTTGGGATTCTCGATTCGCTTTAGGCGAATCGGAACTAATTATTTTTTTATAAACGAAAACTCGATACTATTCATTGTCTGGATTCAGACTGTACTCCGACCGATATTGATAAAATAAATCTTATCTGTCGTAGTACGGTCTGAACCCAGCTCACGTAACATTTTAATTGGCGAACAGCCAAACCCTTGGAAGCTCTTATTTGTTATCTCGCGTTACCGCGAGGATCAGACTATTCCATCACCGTTTCGTTCCTTGTCGCCAAAGAAGAATTAGGTGCAAGCCGTGTGATACTCCGCCGAAGCGGACATATCTCATGCTATACCAAAATTATAGCAATCAGTCGTTAGAGGAGACATGTGTTTTGATCATTGTCACAAAGTTTTTACGCCGATTTTTGGATCTAACGTTAAACCGAGACAATGTATCCGCAAGATAAGCATTTTTTAGAAGATCTTGTTTTGTTATGATTGCTCTTTTTAAAATTTTAAGCGCAATCGTAATTTGATTTTTTTTCAGTCTACTATAAGGCTGAATGTACTCGAGAATATATTTCGCATGATTTTTATCTCTAATAATCCAATCATGCGTTGTGTACTCTGTGCCAGCCCTATTCGAGCTTACACAGCCCACCTTTAACTCTCGAGCAAGATCTTTTAGTACCCGATTTTCTTTCTGAGTGATTTTTATTTCAACCCGTACTCGAAAACCGAATTTTTTCTCGCTGTGACGCTCAATTGTTGCCATTATGCAACCATCGCCGTCAACGAAACCCGCGAGATATGCTCGCTTTGCTTCAACACATATCTTTCCTACGGCGCTAGCCTTCATGTGTGTAATTATACTACACCTGGGACCTGCGAGAAACTTCGTAGGTCACATGAATAAGCCTCCACCGTATTGAGCTTGTTTAACCCGCCTGCCAAAGCTATTGATTTCAAAATGAAATAATTTTGTCTTAGGCAAACGAGTCCCTTACACCGCGTATTACAAAAATATGGCAATAGCGGGCAGGTTACTCCGACGTTTCCGTCGGAGAGAGAAGGTATGTTTTCTCCACCTCCAGGATATGTTGAGCCGACATCGTATACTTCTCCATTATTACTAATGGTATGGACTATATCTTCTTCCTTCCCGCCTAAGGCGGATGAGGAGTTGGCGTGTTAGCCCAGAAATGTATTCTGGACTCCGACCAAAATGGTCAAGTCTCTACAGGGTTTATCCTGCACTGAAAGAAGGCGCGAATCTGAACTAACAAATTCGCTTGGTAGACATGCCTGGAGTTGCACCAGAACCACTGCCAAGGTGGCTGTACTTCTCAAAGAGCTCTTTGTCTACCTTCTTTCAGTGCAAGAAAAACTTCCCACGGTATTGCCCGCACGTACTTTACTAGTACGGGTTCCACCGTTATAAGCCAATATTTTAATTCTGACACAAAGGGTTCAACTCCTATGTTTGTGCCAAAAGTGCTAATGCGATTTCTCGCATGGCGCCCCGAATTGAGGTGCCGAACTCCGCCGTCGATATGGACTCTTAGGCGGAACTAGCCTGTTATCCCTAGAGTAGCTTTTATCCGATAATCTCCGGCCGCCTCTAACACGGACCGTCGGTTCACTATGCCCCGCTTTCGCGTCTGTTTGGCACGTACGCCTCACAGTTAAGCTCTCTTATGCCATTGCACTATCGGCACGGTTTCCATTCGCGCCTAGAGAACCTTAATGGACTCCTCCGTTACTCTTTAGGCAAGTCTGTTGCAACTTGGAGGCCTCGCCTCCAAGTGGACAAGTCATTTCTGCTTGTCTCTTCACGTCGCCGTGAAGATCGGACTATATCATCATCCATTTTCATGGACGGTTAACGTTTAGTCTCTGAGGAAGATCTTTCTCTTTTTGATTCATTGAGAATTTGTTCCATTGTACTATCTAAATCACTCTTGAACTGTAATAATTTTTGATCAACTTCCTTCATCTGATGTCTATCCATATGCTTATCTGATTTACCTATACTCACTTCATCTTTTAGAAGTAATAGATAGTTTTCTAGAACACCTATGTGTTCTAACATTTTTGATTTTATAGTTTCAAGATCTTCCTGCTGGTTGTCTGCACCATGAACTTTTTCACTTGGATTTGGCATAATAATTAGGTTAATTTATAACAAAAACTATTATATCAAAACCAAGTAGTTCTGGCTACACCAGATTTTCCAGCATATAGTTAACTTTTCGATCGCGATTACTCGCGAAAGTCCCCCTATAATTTATTTGTTTTGAAGTGGATAAAACTTCCGGAGGCGCCATAGTTTGGAGACACAAACAATTCGGACTTCCGCGTGTTCCGCGTTCGTTCCGCATAGTTCTGCGTCCCCAAGGATAGCGCCCCACTAAAACTACCCGCCAGATAGTGTCCCCCGTCGTTTTTGCCGTCGGGGTTAGAAAATATATTTCGAAAGAACGGTGTTTCATCGTCGACTCCATCTATCCCGAAAGATAAACTTCAAAGTCTACCGTCTACGCTACGCAGACAAAACATAGTTTCACTATCAAGTTGTAGTAAAGCTTCTAGGGTCTTTTCGTCTAACTGCAGGTAACCGGCATCTTCACCGGTATTGTATTTTCACCGAGCTGTTCTCCGAGACAGTTGCCCAGTCGTTACACTATTCGTGCGCGTCGGAACTTACCCGACAAGGAATTTCGCTCTTCTATTCCCCGAAGAAGGACCATATCTTATTCCACGCAAATGGAATCACGGCGTATGGCCTCTCATATGAGCCGTGTTACTTGATCATCCACGCCTTACGGCATGGAGAGGTAGCTTTTTTATTAGTGTATTGATTTAACGTTTATCATAAACTCCGAACGTAACAGTCCTAATCATCCGCAACACTTTAAAATAAAATGTTGCGAACCTTAGGACCGTTATAGTTACGGCCGACATTCACCAGGGCTTACAACAATCACCATGAGCATCACTTTAATTTCAACAAGGTTCGATCTTTTTTAAGATCCAAGGTCGAACCTTAAATTCTTGAAATCAAAGTGATGCTCACAACATCGTTGTTTGACCTTCTGGCATTGGTCAAGTGTCACCCCCTATACATCCTCTTACGAGTTCGCAGGGAGCTGTGTTTTTGATAAACAGTCGCCAGGCATACTTTAGCTGCGGCCCCAGCCTTGCGGCGGGGCAGGCCTTATACCGAAGGTACGGCCACTTTTTTGCCGAGTTCCTTGGAGAACCTTCACTCGTTCACCTTGCTCTACTCGAGCTGACCACCTGTGTCGGTGTGCGGTACGGTTTTTGTAAAATTATGCTTAGAGAATTTTCTTGGAAGCCCGCTTTACGAAATTTCCTTCGACGAATCTCCGAATTTTCGCTTCGCTTGGAATCGCAATTAAATGCAGGACCCCGGATTTACCTAGGATCCGTCCTCACGCTACAAACGCAAATCCAATAATGCGCTTCGTATACTAGACTCCGTCCTCCCATCGCATTTTACAAAAGTCACGGAATATTAACCGTGTGTCCATCGCCTACGGTTTTCACCATCGGCTTAGGCCCGACTAACCCCTCTCTGACAATCATTGAGAGGGAAACCTTGGTCTTTCGGTGTTCCAGTTTCTCACTGGAATTGTGGTTACTTGTGCCAACATTCTTACTTCCAAACGCTCCAGAGTGGGTCACCCCTTCTCCTTCACAGCAGATTGGAATACTCTCCTACCGCTTGAAAACTTCATTGAGGAGGTGACAATCACGTGGGTTTCGATCCCACTTCTCCCCACTTACATGAGACGCATTTCCATTATGCTATTAGATTGTCACCAAAAATAATTAAAGAACAAATCCTCAATGAAGTTTTCAAGCCCTCAGTTTCGGTACTATGCTTAGCCCCGATTATCTTCGGCGCAGAATTTCTTAATAAGTGAGCTGTTACGCTATCTTTAAAGGATGGCTGCTTCTAAGCCTACCTCCTCATTGTCTTCGAAACTCCACCACCTTGTGATGCACTTAGCATAGATTTAGGGACCTTAACTGGAGATCAAGGGCTGTTTCCCTTTTGACGAGTGGAGCTTAGCCCCCACCGTCTAACTGCCGCGCTATTCACCCGCCCAACTTTATCACCGAAAATCTGATTGTGTTAAAAGAAGTTTTGTACATAAAATTTTCATTTATCACTTCTCAAATGTTCGGGAATAAAGTTGAGCGGGCAAGCTTCTGGTATTCGGAGTTTGATAGGTTTCGCGATCTTTCGACCTGTCGAGACCTTCCAGTGCTCTACCCCCAGAAGAAACACACGACGCTAGCCCAAAAGCTATTTCGGAGAGAACCAGCTATTACCAAGTTCGATTAGCTTTTCACTTCTTACCCCAGGTCATCCGATAGTATTGCACGGCTAACCAGTTCGGGCCTTCCTCTCGATTTCTCGAGAGTTCACCCTGCCCAGGGCAAGCTCACTTGGCTTCGGGTCTGATCTATACGACTTCACCCGCCCAACTTTATCACCGAAAATCTGATTATGTTAAAAGAAGTTTTGTACTTAAAAATTTCATTTATCACTGCTCAAGTGTTCTGGGATAAAGTTGGGCGGGCAGGCGCGCTATTCACACTCGGTTTCCCTATGGCTCCACCCTTTATTGGGGCTTAGCCTGCGCCGTCTAGATCAACTCGTTGGCTCATTCTTCAATAGGCACGCCATGACGGACAGCACGCTAAGCGCGATGCAAATTTAAAATTATCAATTTCCAATTTTCAATGAATGTATCAATGACTTAATTTTTAAACATTAAGAAATTGAAAATTATTTGAAAATTAAAAATTGTAAATTGAAAACTCACATTGTACTCAATGTGCTGCCCGCTCTGACTCCTTGTAGGCATATGGTTTCAGGTCTATTTCACCGCCCTTACCGGGCTGCTTTTCACCTTTCCCTCACGGTACTAGTTCACTATCGATCTCCAAAAGTATTTAGCCTTACCGGTTAGTTCCGGCAGATTCCCCCGAGCCATTCGTGTCTCGAGGTACTCAAGAATAGCAACAAAAGAGATATGTTATTTTCACTTACAGGACTATTACCTCCTTGGGTAGAGCTTTCCAGCTCTTTCAGTTAACAACATATTTTGTAACTCTTCTCGTTTAATAAAAAACGACGTTGCTACCTTACAACCCCGAACTCTAAATTTTAATTTCAACAAGGTTCGACCTTTCTTCAGATCCAAGGTCGAACCTTGGGATCCTTGAAATTAAAATTTAGAGTTCGGTTTGGGCTCTTTCCTTTTCGCTCGCCGCTACTTAGGAAATAACTATTGTTCTATTTTCCACCAGGTACTGAAATGTTTTACTTCCCTGGGTGCGCTCGCGCGCAGCGCGGAACACGACACTAATTACGAATTGGGGACGAATAACACGAATAAACTTCTTCCATTCGCGTCATTCGCATGAATTCGTGGATTGGTGTCGCACTCTGTGCTGCGCACGTCTCGTGCAAAGCACGAGGGGTTTCCCCATTCGGACATCTCCGGATCAAAGGTTGCTAGGCACCTCCCCGAAGCGTATCGCCGCCAGCTCGCGTCCTTCATCGCCTTTTGGAGTCAAGGCATCCACCATACGCCCTTCAAATTCCTATTAGGAAATTTGAAAACCACACATGTTTTTTCTTACTTTTTTACTTTAACTTACCTGTCATTCCGCCCGCATCACGCTAAGCGCGATGCAAATTTAAAATTATCAATTTCCAATTTTCAATGAATGATTCAATGACTTAATTTTTAAACATTAAGAAATTGAAAATTATTTGAAAATTAAAAATTTTAAATTGAAAATTCACATTGTACTCAATGTGATGCGGACGGATTTGCAGATGTACGATCTAACGTACATCCGCCCCATCTCCGACAATCGAAAAGACCCTATGATTGGGTTTTCTGTCGGGATGGAATTTCATTGTCAAAGTGACAATCGTCCGGATAAATAAAAACCGCTTTTCAAAGCGGCAATTAAGATAATAGCGAAAGGCCAGCTATCTTTTCCGCTTTGAATTTAGGTTAGTAATCAACATATTCAGATGTACGGATAAGTATATGCATATCCAAAAAGATGTCAACAAGAAGGAACCCGTTTTTGCATTCTTCTCACAAAAACACCGCCCCGCAAAAAAGCGGGGTGGTGTTTTGAGAGTCTCAAATACAGGGAAATTAGTCGTTCCTTTTGATTTCACCTCGAAATTTTTCGATATAGCGGGCGGCGGCATCTTGACCACCAAGACCAAATGAGAGGCCGAAAGCCAAAGAAAGAGCCACAATAACACCCGTGAAGAAGGTCTGAATGAATTGTGTTGCGATACCAAGCTGTAAAAGGGCGGCGAGCAAGGCAAAGATCCAAATAGCCCACTTGGTAACGGAACCGAGGAAATTGGCTGAAGTAATCCCAGCCGCCTTGGCCGCGCCGACAACCAACTTTTGCATGGCATCGGCAATAACTACTGCCACAAGAAGCATGAGCACCGCGATAATCACTTGCGGCAAGTAGAGAAGCACCACTTGCTGGAGAAAGATATTGACTTGCGTCAAACCAAGCACATCAAGTGAAGCTACCAAGAAAACGATAACGATAAACCATTTGACCAGTCCTCCCACAAAAGCGCCGGAGTCAAGCTCAAAACCCGCTTTGTTAAGAGCGTCTTCGACTTTGGCAGTTTTAAGAAGACTATCAAGTTTAACCGACTTAATAATTTGAGAGACGGCTTTGTCAATGACCATAGCCACCACCCAGCCAATAATGAAAATGATGAGAGCAATTACCAGCTTAGGCAAAAAGCCCGCTACTCCAAGCCAGATGTCTTGAAACGATCCTTGGAGCACCTCACTCCACGTTGTAAGAGTCATACGTGATAAAACAATTAGTAACACTAGTAAAACCAGGTTAAACGACAATTACCCTGGCAATTTCTACCTATAATAATACCATTTCTCAAGGCTTTTTTTTGACCTTTGTGGATAAGTCCGTCAAGGCATGCTACGGCCGCAAACCCAGTCTATCGAGCAGTTTTTGGTGCGGGTACTCTAAAATATCCCGAATAAGTTTGTCAGAAATACTCAAGCGATACTGAAAATCGGGTGTTTCCAAAAAAGCATACCGCAATTCTTTGCCAATCTCCCCTTCCATTCTCCTAATGACACTCTCAATTAAATTCTTACGGAGACGATCGCCGACAATCAAGATATCGGCTCGGCTATCTGGATCACGGATGAAGACGCCGGCTACAATAAGAAGCTTGAGATGCCCTGCCTTGCTGAATCTTCGGACAACTTCCATGTTATCCAAAAAAATGGTACCGACCAGAAGATTTTGAAGCTGTGTTAAATAAGAAAACCGATTGTTTAAACTCCATAAGACAATTTTATGCACAGAACGCGGCGAAGCAGAAACTTTTCTTTTGACCAATCCAGCGCGCAACAGTAAAGAAAGTTCGCGGTTTAATGTTCTGTCTCCCGCATGAATGCGTTTCCGGATATCCGCCCGCGTGTATGACTGATCAGGATTAAATAGAAACATCCGCATCAATTTCACCCTTCCAGTACTTCCAAAAATTTTACCGAGAATTTCCATACCGTGGAGTATATAGAGCCGCCCAACGGAGCGCAACTTTTAGAGAAGACTCGCGAAATTTTGTAAAAGTTGACAAAAGTAAAATAATAATTAATATCATATTCAGAATGAATACACTACTAGCTCCCGCAAAATTAACCAAAATCGGTGACTCCATCTCCTTCCAAATCACAGTGACGAGCGATAAACAAATCGCCTCTATACGGAATGCGATTAATGAGGCAAAAACTCTTTTGCTCAGTTTCCACGACCCCCAAGGAAGATTCTACACCGCAGAGAACCTTGGGACTGCCGTCCGAAAGAAAGCTGCAACAGAAATATTTGCTGGCCTGATTGCCGTTATGAAGTGAATGCTAGGAAATGTATACGACCACCCATGGCAAGGTTGAACCTTGCCATTTTTACAAAAACCTTACGACACATCGTAAGGTTTTTGTGTGAATTCTTTTTATTTTCCTCCGGGCAGATTTTGCCGTAATGCGGCAAAATCTGCACCTTCGGAAAAGTAGAATTAAAATAAGCTCTGCTTATTTTAATTCTACTTTTCCGCCAGCCTCTTCAACTCTTTTCTTCAAGGCTTCGGCATCTTCTTTCTTCATCCCTTCTTTGAGCATCTTTGGCGCTCCATCAACAAGATCCTTTGCTTCTTTAAGACCAAGACCGAGCACTTCTTTCACAATCTTAATAACCGCAATTTTGTTGGCTCCGCCATCTTTGAGTTCTGCGTTGAAGCTGGTTTTTTCTTCACTGGCGGGAGCAGCTCCCGCGGCGGGGCCAGCGACCGCGACAGCCGCGGCCGAGACACCAAAGCGTTTCTCGAGTACTTTTACTAATTCGTTCAGTTCCATAACTGACATCTTCTCGACGCTCTCGACGAGCGATTTGAATTTTTCTGGAATAGCGACAGTCGTATCTCCATTTTTTGTTTCGTCTGACATATATAGTGCGACACTAATCCACCTGCCCGCCATCACGAGGCTCAGGCTTTGGCAGGCGGGCGAATTGAGACGAATAACGTGAATAGGGAAAACTTTTTTCTTAATTCGTGTTATTCGTTCCTCATTCGTAATTCGTGCCGTGTTAATTATTCTTATAATTTCTTCTTGGCAACAGCATCAAGCGCAAGTACTAACCCTTGAATCGGCGAGTTGATGAGATTCACAAACTGCGCGTAGAGAGTTTGAAGTGGTGGAATAGTCGCGAGCATCGTTGTGAAATCCTTATCAATATAATGCTTCTCGAAAATACCCCCAAGAATAGTAATTTTGCCGTCGTATTTTTTTCCTGCTTCGAAGACCTCCCTGGCCGGCGCAATAGGGTCTTGGCCATACGCAAAAGCCACTTGCCCGGAAAGTGCGGGGACCTCGCCCGGGATATTCACTCCTTCGAGGACTTTTTTAACGATGGACTTTTTAGCAACACGATACCCTACCTCAGATTCCCTCATCTTTCGGCGCATAGCGCTTACTTCCGCAACCGTCAAACCGCTATATGAAAGCATGACAACCGAACCAAAATCTTTGGTGATCGTGCTGACATTCTCTAATATTTCTTTCTTTTTTTGCTTTGTTAAGGGCATTTTTTCTAAAATAAAAAACCTATCTATACAATAGGCCCATCGGAAGTCGCGAAAGCGACTCGACCCTCCGCAGGACTTACGTGTATGCACGGCCTGTCTTCTCTGGGCTACGAAAACACTATAGCAAAATAGAGTTTTCTGTCAAATGGCCGCTCGCATATGTTTTTGAAAGACACGAAAATCTCCTGCTAGACATTTTCTCTGTCCGCCTCCAGTCGAGGCTCCCAAGGTCTTTCAAAAACATATGCTCGCTCAAAGGATAAAGAGTTGGACTGCTACAGTTTTACAAAAAACACCCTCTCTTAGAAAAAACGAAAATCAAAACCTACTTTATTCCATCTCCCAAAGAAGCTGGACGGCTGTTTTCTTCTAAAGAAGATTCGTAATACCCTACGACAAAGAGCACGATGAAACTAAAAGCCATAATCCACAGAAAACCGAGCAGAACTTTAAAGAAATGTTTATTAAAAAAAGAATACATGGAATTACTTGACTCCCAACTCCTTTAAATAAAATTCAACTTGGGTCTTGAGCTCCGGCGACACGTCAGCGGCTTTTTTTATAGCGGCAATCGCCTCAGTCTTCCTGCCGGCTTCAAGATACGCGCCTGCCAAATAAAGATATCGGCTACCATCATCCGGCCGATCTTTTATCGCCCGCTCCCAAAGAGCAATAACTTTGGAAAGCTCGCCGCGGTTAAAATACGCTCGCGCAATTCTGTGGTCAGGAATAAGTGTGGTGCCATATTTAGGTATCAGCAATTCTTCGACTAAATCATTTTTATCAGCGTAAATCGCTCCGACGGCATAGATGATTCGGATATCTTCAAAGTCTGGTGCGAGCTCAAAAGCTTTTTTGAAATACAAAAGCGCGTCTTCAAACTTTTGCTGGTTGAGATAGTTCGTGCCTATTTCAATAATAATTTCCTGCTTATTCGGCGACAACTCTTCGGCTTTCAAAAGATACGGCAAGGCTTCGGGGAATTGGCTGTATTCATCTAAAAATACCGCGAGCATAAGATAGTATCGCGCGTCTGCCGGCCGTTCATCGATTTGTTTCTTGAATTCGGATAGAGTGAGATCTAAAAAATCATTCCTGATGTTGTCAGGCACATTTCCCACTTTTTTCATACTTACCGCCGCCGCGCTTAATTGTTCTCTAATTTCTGAATCGGCAAAACTTTTATAACTTAATGCTTTAATAAAATATTCGTAATTCCGAACCGGACCTTCCGGCTGCAAATGAAGTGCGTTGATTAAATTCAATCCCGCTAATATTGGTCGTCCGTTCAAAAAATAAACAATAAAAACAAGGGCGACAAAAACACCACTAACCACTCCGCTATTTAAACGAAAAGTCTTACCAGAAAAAATAGGCGCGGACGTTTGCTCTGTGGTCTTAAAATGAAGATATGCCATGAGAGAAAAAATCACGAAATACGTCGGCAAAATATCAAACGCGAAAAAATTATGTATGGCATAACCGGCAAACAAACCAAGCAAAACAGCTTTTTCCTTGTCATTCAAAGCGACGTTTTTGCCGCCTCGAGACAAACGGAAAATAGACAGGAGCAAAGCAAAAACAACAGCGAGGTACGCTAGAAAACCAGCCGCTCCGCCCGCGACAAGCCAGTCTAGATACGTATTGTGAGCGCGATCAAACCATGGTTCCCTTTTGTAAAGGTTTGGATCGTAATGTGTGTTGAAAACGTAATTGAAATTGTCCTGTCCGAAACCAAGCACTGATCGATCTTTAAAACCTTTGAGAGCTATGTTCCAGACCACAAATCGAGCTTGCGCATCTTCATTTTGAATCGAGATCGAAGCCAAACGGCCGAATACAGGGTTATTACGAATTGCTGGAGTATCTTTAAAAACAAAAAACAAGGCCAGCAAAAGTCCAACTAGAGCCAACACGGCAACTGACACCCTTTTGGCAACCCTGTCGCCATTTTTGAGGGAAGACATGATCATGAAACCCGATGCCACAACCGCGCCACCGATAAGTCCGAGTGCCGCGCCGCGGGTCGCGGTATAAAACAAAATCACCGTTTCAAGAATAACCAAACCAAAAAGAAAATACCTTTCAATTCTCTCGGCTAAAAGCCAACTCTTTTGTTTGTACAAATATGCAAGTCCGATAAGTAAAAGACCGACTACCAAAGCCAAAAGACCGCCTTCCAGGTGGAGGTTGAAATTTTCTCCAGTTAATTTGTAAAGGTAAAATGCTCCAAAAAAAACAAGCCCAGTCCCAGCTGATAAAAACAAACCTCTACCATCTTTGAAACGCCGTCCAAAAACCAAAAACAAAATCAGAAAAATATGAAGAAGGAGGTAGGCGGCAAGATAAAGAGCGTTGCCTAACGTGCCGTCAACTCTAACAGACCCCTGATTTATAGAAAGTTCATGAAAAAGTTGTAAAATGGCGTATAACGACACAAAAAAACTCACACCGATGGAAATTCGAAAGAATCGCCCCCAATCAACCTCTTTTAAGACCGCGCCAGAAACCAGAAAGTACAGAAAGAGGTGAGCTAACGTTATGAAACCCTCCATCCGCTCGAAATTTGACCATAAGCTCTTGTAAGGCGAAATGCCAAAAATATCAGCCAGGAAAATCACCCCTGTAAAAATAACAAGCGTCCATAATACTAGACTGCCTTTAGGACGAAAATGATTGTCTTTCAAGGCTAATATAACCCAAGCGGCAAAAACTGTTTCAACAACAATCCTGAAAAAAAACCCGCGCGCGCTGATAAACGGGAAAAAGAGTTCGTTGCTCCAAACAAGCGGTATAAGCGGGACGGCCATAACGCCAAAGAGGGCTATTTTGTGCAAAACCTTTTGAAGCGTCACGAAAGTACTATATCATGAATTTTATAACTTGCTTATATCTCTCTCCAGCGCATCCACCAAAACTTGATTTTGATTCTTTTTGGCAATAGACAATGCCTGCTCAAAATAAACTCGAGCCGATTGTTTGTCACCATTGTCTCGATAATAAGCGCCGAGCAGAATAAGCAGGTCGGTGTTATCGGGGTTTTTAACAAGACCTTCTTTCAAAATATCCGCCGCCGCGCTGGTGTTTTGTTTGTATGAATATTTATAGAGTTCATGAAGAGCGCGATAGAGAGTGACACGGCTTGGGTCTAAAGAAATAGCGGCCTTGTAGTAACTTTCCGACTTTGGATAATCCTTGAGATACAAGTGATGAAGCTCCCCTAAATTGCCGAGTACCACAGAATTATTCGGCTGAAATTCCAAAACATATTCCCAAATTTCCGCCGCGCCTTTGTAATCATCTATCGTCTTTCGCTGTATTGCCAAATCAAGCCACGCATCGAAATTGTCAGGTGTCTTTCGTAACTCTATTGAATCTTTTTCAATTCTTTCGGTCATTATTCGTCTAAATTCTGCTGGAACTCCATCTGAAAAAACAATCGGGCGACTCAAATCAGGAGCTTTGATTTCTTCCTCAAGAGGCACTCTCTCCACGGTAAAATCTCCTTCGCCTTGGACATTAAGCGGGCTGATAGCGGGAGTAGAGGTCGCGGTTATCGGCGCGACAAGGCGTGACGATTGTTTTTTGAAAAAAAAGCCGTAACCAGCTAGTAATAAAATCGCAAGAACGATACCGACAAAAACCATTTTTTTATTTTTCCCCATAGCAAAAGCAATTTTACCCGACCAACTAATAAAAAACAACCCCGCCGTAAAGGCGGGGTTGTTTCTAACCCTCCGATCTCTGCCTTAAAACAGAGCGTCGGAGCACAAGTGGTTAATTAGTTGCTAAGAATCTGACTGTTAGTATTCGTTGACGGCAACCCTGGCACGCCGTAACCGTTCGCGAAGTCATCGTAGTCAAGTGTTGCGGCAGAGTTGGTTGTAGTCGTTGAATAAGGTCTCCAGATAAAGTCGCTGGCCACATTACTTACCGTCAAGAAGTAGGTTGTTGACGAGAGGTAAGACGTGGATGCGCCGGCAACATTGTGGGGAATCGGGCTAACACCTGATTCAAACTTCTGGTCACCTTGGAGGGCAGAGGACACGCTGTAGGTCGTACCTGCAAGCGTTACATCACCTCTAAGCGTGAAGTATCGGGTGGTGCCGGCGGGAATCACAAGGGTCGTAGAAGCGTTGCCTGTGGTTTCCGCGTGAATTCGGAGAATTGAAGACGCGCTTGCCCAAGCCAGAGTGAGATCCTTGTTAACGTAGCCGAGGGCTCCGTCTGTCTGCACTCCAGAAACCGGAGTCGAGTAAGCCGAATCGGTAAAGCCATAGACGTTAAGAGCGTCAATCATGTCAATTTGCTGGGTGGCGGATGAGGTCGCGATCGTGAATGACAATCGGTGAATACCGACATCGCCTTTAGTTGACGCTGTAACCTTAAACTTGAAGAGGTCTCTCCTGCCGGCTACGAGCTTCGTATCTGAAAGCGGAACAATTTCCACTGTTGGGTAAGACTTGAAGACTCGGAAACCAGAGGAAGCGGTGTCAGTGCCGTTAGCGGAGATAGTGGTACCGCTTGATTGGCCAACACCCTTAACGCCTCCTATGTTATTCGGCGCGCCGTTGTTGCCACCGTCCCAGTCAACCCTAATAAAGGCGCCTGGAGTACCAACTTGCGAAATGCCCTGCTCACCAAGATCAACTTTGACAGTCATAACTTTGTCGGCATCTTTCGGCACAATAAAGTCAGAGCAGCCCGCGCAAGAACCGATCGTGGTTGAAGCGTAGTAGCTTCCACCGGTGAAAATGCTCTCGCCAACTTTCGTCACGCCGTCCCAAAGAGTAACTTTGGTAACATCGTCCGGAGAGCTGGAAGCATTACCAGCAACTTGAGTAAGTACCAACGCCACTTCGGTCAACTTAATCGCTTCGTTGGTCGTAGTAAAGCGAAGAACTGAAGCGACATTTCCAGCCGTGCCAGCCGCGGCAATGCTGTAAGACGGACTGGATGAATCAAGAGCTACAGCAATCGTTCCGCCAGTCGTTTCTGTAATTGTCTGACCCGCGCCAGTATTCTCCGTTGGTGTAACCGATTGACCAGAAGTCTTGCCGGTTATGGTCGGAGTGGAAGCGCTGTTGTAACCGAATGAATGCGCGCCGGAAGTGATTGAAGATGGGATATTACACTTGACCGTAAGAGTTGTAACTGTGCCCTTTGGAATGGTCAGAGTCGAATCAAGCGTGAAGTTCAAACTATTGTCGTCTCCCGAAGGATTGACAGTGTTTGTGCCAGAAGTAAGTTGGGTGGAACCGTTGAATAGGTTGCAGGAAGTAAGGTCGGTTGAACCAGTCACGAGTTCGTAATCAAGCGGAACGGAACTCATCGTCATATCCTCGCCGGAAGCAGTCGCGTCCAGGAGAACGTTAGCGAAGATGAAATCTTGCGCGCCAGCGACGATGGTTTGAGCCGCCGGGTTGGAAGAGACGCTAATGGTAAGAGCTGCGCTCTTAACCGTGATGGTGCTCATGGTAACCGCCGCCGAACTCGGAGTGATGGTTTTGCCGGTCACTTGGCCGGTAACAGTCGTCCAGTTTGTTGACGGAGTGGTGGAAAGAATAACTGTGCCATCGGCGCCGAAACCCGGACCAACTTTACCTTTGAATGTATATGTCTTTTTACCGATTGGATAGAGAACGGTGTCGGTGAAGGTAACATCTCCGGTGGTATCAACCTCGTCAACCGGACCGGCTATCACTGAACCATTTTCATCAACAATCGTTACTTGCGTGATTTGAGCGCTAGAGCCAGCAGTTTTGGTGCCAGTCGTAGCGAATGAGAATACATGAGATGCCACGGTAATCGGCTCACCCTTGATCTCAACCGTGTAGCCACCGAGCACTTGATTCCCAAGGTTCGGAGCGATGTTTTGGGCTGGAACGGCTAGAGCTTTCTCTACAGTAATAGAACCGTTGGCAACGGTAATGGTTTGCGCTGGATACCAGATGGTGCCAGAAGTGAAACCAGTGCCAGTTGAAGGCGGAGTTATACCATAACCATAGGTCTCGCCGATAATATAGAGGTCGGTCGTTTTCTCAACACCAAAGTTAATGGTGCGGCCTGAACCACCTGCCACGTCGGCTTTGATGGAAATTTCCTTAAAGAGTCCTTTCTCAATAAGAAGCCCTCCTGGGAAAACAGTGCTGTAGTATTTGCCGTCGGCCGAAATGGTCGTCGGATACTCAACACCGCTAACAACTGTCACGACATTCGCAAGATCGGCGGAGCCAGCTGAAGAAGCCTGATTCCAACGAACTGAATGAACGCGAACATTTTCTACTGAACCAGCTGTTACTTTGAATTGAGAGAAGGTGAAACCAGTAGTTCCAACTTCCTTGTTCACAGCCGTAGTCGGTTGAAGTGATGCTCTTTCGGTCGTAACTGAACCGATAGAGAGCGAAGAGTTGATGGTATGCGACGCGCCGACAATCGGAAGCGAACCGGAAACCACTGCCGCAGTATTGACTCCAACAACTGAAATGTTTGCTACCTGGCCAGCGTAAGCCGAGAGCGATGCGGCCATGTTGCCAGCAACCGTAAAGGTCTTGGAAGTGCCGCGAGGAATCGTGACGGCCTCGCCGATCACTGCTTGGTGATTGGAATTAAGCGTCTTTGCAATACCAAGTTGAAGACCATTTTCGTTCAAGAGGACGATACCGCCAAAGACCGCGTCTTGGGCCAAACCACCGCGTTGAACCGTAACACTGTTTAAGATGACATCGCCATCGCTTCCAGCAGTCACGGTAATTTTAGTGAATGGAACCCGTGCCGCGCTTTGCGGTGCGAGCGATCCCGCTGGCTGGGTCGGTGAAGACACAGTGAGACCAGTACCGGCTGGGGCTGGAGGAGGAGTTACCCCTGGAGGAACAACAACTGTGCCACCCATGCTATTTAGTTTAGCTCTGGTGATTGGGCCAACATATCCAGCGACTGGAGAAATTCCATTTTTTATTTGGAATTTAATCACAGCGGCCTTGGTGGCTGGACCGAAGAATGAAGTTTCATTTCCCGGTGAACCAGCGGATCCGCCCGAGGCAACTTGTGTGTCAGCGCTCATGTTCAAAACCTTTTGAAGGTTCATAACATCTTGGCCTTTGCTTCCAACGGTAAGGTTGGCAGCAAAAACGTACGCTCCGACAGAGGATGAACCTCCTTGCATTCCGCTAAGTTGGGCTTGCAATGAAGCAATAGTTGAAAGCAAGCTGTTGATTTGAGCGGTAAGCTCTTCAATGGTGGCGGCCGATGCACTTGGAGTAACTACTCCGAACGAAAGGCTAAACGCCATCGCGAATCCCAACAAACCTGCGACAACTCGTATTGTCTTAGATTTTTTTGAAATACTCATAACTAATTTCTAATTTTTTAATAATTTTTGCTTCGCTTAAAATTAATTAATAATCATTTTTAATAATGACGAGACAAAAATTATTTGTATGAGCAAATTAATTTACACGACGTAAAAATAATTCGCTCACGGTTATTAATCATATAATCTGAAAGTTTTACTTTCTCGATTATGAATACCACTATTCCCGCCACTTTATTTTAATCGACACAAAGATAACGGGATTAGCTGATAAAATTTGATCCGAAGTTCTGCGCGGCGGACAAAGTTAGGAAAAAGATAAACAGAAAATTTTTGATTCTATACTTTTAATTTTTATCACTATTCATTGCTACCAACAACCAAATACAGAAGACGTACACCTCCACTTTTTCTTTCCAGAAGAATCTTAACAAAAATGGAATCATTTCTGTTCTACATTAATGTATAAACATACATGATTTCAAACTTAATAACGAGGCAGAAAAAATCCGGTGATAAAAAATACAAACCGATATTTAATTTTCAAAGGGCTTTTTCTTTTACAGACAACGGTAACGCTAAACAGCGATTCAGAATAAGTTTGTTTTTGTAGGTAGCACAACAAAGAAAAATGCTCCGAAAGCACTACCAACAAGGTCATTATAGACCATAACGAAATACTCTGTAAAAGAAAACGTGTGGATAACTCTCATAAAAACCATTGTCCAGCAAAGGAAATTTACCTTTTCTAATTCTTTGATTCCTCTATAAAAATTACCCCCGTGGCCATACTCGCATAGCGTCCATAAAAAGTCAATTAAGCTTGTAACTTGGCTGTATCTAGACAACAGTACCCCATTTTTACTCCTAATTTATCAACAAAAACACAAAATGTGAGTTTCAGACCGAGTTAAAGAGGCTTCTGTATACCAAACGTGGCAGATCGTCAAAAGCCAAGATAAAATTCCTTCTAAAGGACATTACCAATGTTTCGTTAACCTTAATTAAGCCTGATTTTCTAATATTAGAAAATAACGACTCCAGCGTTTTTCTCCATCTTTCTTAAGGACATTAAGAGAAACCAAGGAAAGTAACTCCCGTTGAATTGTCTTTTCACTGCAACCAGTAATGATTTTGGAGAAATCCTTCACTGTGAGCTTACTGCCGCTTTTTAGCAAGTTCAGTATGATGTTCTTCCGACTGTCCTTTATATTACCGGTGTGTCTGTCCTTATCTTTATCTGCCTCATTGTCCTTTGCAACATGTCCTTTATGGGCATCTTCCTCTTTTCGAATTTCTTTTTTTCTTGCAGGAGCGGTCTCCATGGGTACAGCTAGATTTTCTGGGGTCAGCTCATATCTCTTTGATCCATTCCCTCCCGATAGGGCGACCTTTTCAAATATTTGGGCAATAGTAGTTAACTCTCTTCTCAAAATAGAAAAGTTCATCTCTGAAAAAAGCCCCCCTGTGTAAGCAATCGTTAGAAGTGAACGAATTTCGACGATAAGAGACACGAAATGCCCAACAAGAAACTCCCGTGGGGTATTTTTTTTAATATCCAAAAATACAGATATAATCTTAAGAGACAAATCTCTTAAGGACTGACGTATGGGATCATTCTCTGGTAATAAATTTGTAACTAAATATATTGCTGATGAAATTTTTTCACATTTCCTAAAACTATATATTAAAGTAGGGTCTTCTTCAAAAAAATTACCCAGGGCGAGCATCTCTCCGACTTGTCCTTTTCTAAAGGACATAATGTCTTTTGTCTCTTTTCCTACCATTTACTTATTTTTATAGTTTTATACTGTCCTTTATGTATAAAGATTAAAGGAATAGTTTATTTAAATTGTCCTTTATAGAGAGTATTATAGTCCTCCTCACTCGAAGTAGCAATCTCTCGTTCTTACTGGGAAACACGTACAAGAACTTTGGAATAGACCTATCCTTATCTTTAAAAAGTCCTGCATACTCACTAGAGTATGTTCCAAAACCAGAGTTCCCGAGCCGAGAAAGTCGGGTTCGTTGGTCGGAAGCCGAGTCGAAGACCGAAGTGTAGCCTCGCTACAGTGAGGTCGAGACTAGGCTTCGTAAGGAGAACACGGCTTTCGCAGGGAGGGTTGTGGTTTTGGAACATGCTCTAAATCTCTGTTTTTAATTTGTGGATATCTCTGTTATCATTTGACAGTTAGCGAAGAAGACGTCTCAGCGAAGCTTTTACTGCTGTGATGCTTTGTTTTGTGAAGCAAGGAAAGAATGGCCAAACGTTTTAAAAAAACAAAAGAAAAAACATTGTCACGCTACCTCAAAGAAGAAACTCTTCAGGGTATTTTAGGAATCGTTTTTTTTGTACTCACATTCTTTTTTATTCTTTCCTCGTTGGGAAAAGCGGGGGTCGTTGGTGATAGGGTTTATACCGTTTTGAAGTATTTTATGGGAATTGGATACTTCGTCCTTCCCTTTCTTTTCGCGATTCTTGGCATCTCATCTTTTAAATCTTTGGGGAAGAAATTTTCCATCGCTCGAGCAATTGGTGCAATCGCCTTTTTCCTTTCCAGTTTAGGTGTTATCAATATGCTCTCCGACGAAAGAGGGGGTGTTGTTGGTAAATGGATCTCTTTTCCTCTCGTCCGACTTTTTGACAAAGAAGCTTCGCTTATATTCCTTTTCGCAACCATTGTGATCTCACTTTTGGTCATATTGGATAGTCCTCTTACCCTCCGTCCTTTCAAAATTCTTTGGCAAAAATTAATTTCTGGTAAAAAAGAGGCGGGTGTAGTAGAAACGACACTCATAGACGAGAAAGATTCCTCTCTCATAGAAGAAGGCGGCTCTGAAGAAGATGCAGGAGCGGAAACTCCTAAAGAAGAGTCGGAAGAAATTCCGCCGAAAATAAAAGGTATGTCGTCTCTTAAACAAGCTGGAGCCGATGAGGGGAATTTCGCGTTTCTAACCAGAAAATCAGCAAGTCTTTTGCCTTTTGTTCCAATTCCGCTCTCAATTCTTGAAGGAGACCGTGGCAAACCGGGAGTTGGCGATATCAAAGCCAACCTTAACATTATAAAAAGGACGCTCCAAAACTTCGGCATTGAAGTCGAAATGGATGAAGTTTCAATCGGACCATCAGTAACTCGTTACGCACTAAAGCCCGCTGAAGGGGTGAAACTTTCGCGAATTGTCGGACTTCAGAATGATTTAGCTCTAGCTTTGGCCGCCCACCCAATTCGCATCGAAGCGCCGATACCGGGAAAGTCACTCGTTGGCATTGAAATTCCAAACAGTATTAAAACCACAGTTGGATTAGCAACTCTCCTCTCTTCTGACGAATTCCAGAACTCTGAAAAATCCTTACTTGTATCGCTTGGAAAAGGAGTTTCGGGAAAATCATATTTCGGCAATTTAGCAAAAATGCCCCACCTGCTTATCGCGGGAGCAACGGGCTCCGGAAAATCGGTAACTATTCATGCCATCATAACTTCCCTTCTCTATCGAAACTCCCCAGAAGATCTTCGCTTCATCATGATCGATCCGAAGCGCGTTGAATTGACCCTCTACAACAAAATCCCCCATCTCCTTACCCCTGTTATCACCGACGCTAAGAAAGTCATCATGGCTCTCAAATGGGCCGCTAAAGAAATGGACCGGCGCTATGACATTCTCGAGAGTGAATCCGTACGTGACATCGAGTCATACCACAAAAATATCGCTACGCCCGCGCGAAAACGGTTCGAAGGAAAAATGATGCGGGAAGAAGCAAGCAAACTCCCTGAAACAATGCCGTACATTGTCATTATTATTGATGAGTTGGCGGACATTATGGCCACTTACCCGCGAGAACTGGAAGCGGCAATCGTCCGTCTCGCGCAGATGAGCCGAGCGGTTGGTATCCATCTCATCCTCTCAACCCAGCGGCCGAGCGTGAACGTCATCACCGGCCTTATCAAGGCTAACATTCCTGCCCGTCTTGCCCTTCAGGTAGCGTCGCAAATAGACTCACGAACTATTTTGGATGGCAGCGGCGCCGAAAAACTGCTCGGCGCGGGCGACATGCTCTATCTTTCTGGAGAAATGTCCCAGCCGAGCCGAATCCAATCCGCTTTTATTTCAGAAACGGAAGTTAAGAAAGTGGTGAAATTTCTGCACGATGCGTATAGAGATGAACTACCGAGTGAAATCACCCTGGGAGACACTCCGGAGAAAAATTCTATTTTCGAATCGTCTTTTGACGAAGATCCAGGTGACGACGATGATCTCTACGAAGAAGCTAAAGAAGAGATTCTGAAAGCGGGCAAAGCGTCAACTTCCTATCTTCAACGGCGTCTTCGGATCGGATATGCTAGAGCGGCAAGATTGATTGACCTTCTTGAGAAAAAAGGGTTAATCGGCAAGGGTGAGGGAGCGAAACCGCGCGAAGTTTTTGGGGCAAACCCCACCCCGGAAACTCCGCCACCGGAGGGAGAAGGAGTTATGTAAAAAATCATGCAGCGGGGCCGCTTTTACATCACCTTTGTCCTCGGAGTTATTTTTGTGGTAATACTCGTTCTCTATGCTCTCTACCAATCCAGAAATTTAATTCTCGGGCCAGAACTCATTATTATCTCTCCGAAAAATGGCGCGGTTTTTGACGATCCCCTCGTAACAATCCAAGCAACAGCTAAAAATGTCGCGTTTATTTACCTAAATGATCGCCAGACCTTTGTAGACGAAAACGGCGTCCTTCTCGACAAATTACTGCTCGCGGAAGGCTATAATATACTTACGCTTAGGGCAAAAGACCGCTTTGGCAGGGAAACAAAAAAGAGTCTCGAGCTTATATATCGGAAGCCAAACCCTACGGCAACAACCACCCTAAATATGCTATAATTAAGTTTCCATGAAAAAAGTCTCAAAAAAAGTGACACTCGCCTCAATCTCAAAGTCCATCGAGCAGTTGGCAACTAAAAATGACCTCGAAAAGCTGGGGGTGATTACCGCGCACGGTTTCGATACGACCGTCGCAGAGACAAAATTTACCGAGTTCAAGGATGAGTTTACTGAATTCAAGGATGATATGACAGAATTCGCTCAAAAAACTGCTCTTACGCTTTTCAATATGGACAGCAAGCTACAAACCGTTGATCAACGTCTGGATGCAATAGAGAAAACGCTCGGTCCTTTGGTACAGGTGTCTTCAGTCATGCAAAAAGAGATCCGCGATCTCAATTCGCGTGTTACCAAGTTGGAGCATCACGCGGGTATTAAGTAACTATATATGAACTGGAAATTGTGGCCGTATTGGGTGAGAGGAGGGGTAATAGGATTTGTCTGCTGGCTCCTTTTCGTATGGCTTAATTTTGACAGATTATTCGGTGTCATTTGCAGTATGGGAACTCATTGTCCGACTCCGTGGGAAAATTTTATTTCAAGTGATTATATCGTTGCGATCGTTTATTTGATACCAGCAACAGTGCTTGGATGTGTAATTAGCTACCTTTACGGCAAATTTAAAAATCAAAAGAAAATTATTACTAATCTTTAAGCTAACACATAAAAGCTATAAACTATTCATATGGCCTTCGGCAAACCAAAAAAAGAAAAGGAAGCGAAAGTGATCGGCGCAAACATCGAGGACACGTTAAACGCGATCAAGACAAAGTTCGGCGAAGATTCCATCATGAAATTGGGGGACAAACCGCATGTTGACGTAAACGCCATTTCAACCGGCTCAATCGGCCTCGACGCCGCGCTTGGCGTTGGCGGACTTCCTCGTGGACGAATTATTGAAATTTTTGGTCCTGAATCTTCCGGAAAAACAACTTTGAGCCTTCATGTCGTCGCCGAAGCGCAAAAAAAGGGCGGCATCTGCGCGTTCATTGATGCCGAGCATGCCATGGACCCGGAATATTCAAAAAAAATCGGCGTCAAAATTGACGAGCTCTTGATTTCCCAGCCAGACACTGGTGAGCAAGCTCTTGAAATTGTTGAGTCGCTAGTCCGAAGCGGCAAGATTGATGTTATTGTCATTGACTCTGTCGCGGCACTCACTCCGAAAGACGAGATAGAGGGTGATATGGGCGCTCAACATGTCGGCAAGCAAGCAAGGCTCATGTCCCAAGCGCTCCGAAAATTAACGGCGATTGTGGCGCGATCAAAAACAATCGTCATTTTTATCAACCAAATCAGAATGCAGATCGGGGTCATGTTTGGCAATCCGGAAACAACTCCGGGCGGTAAGGCTCTTAAATTTTACACCTCGGTGCGCCTCGACATTCGCCGCATCGCTCAAATTAAAAAAGGCGATGAAGTCATGGGTGGCCGCGTCCGCGTCAAGGTAGTCAAAAATAAAGTCGCCGCGCCATTCAAACAAACGGAATTCGACCTAATGTATAACGAAGGCATCTCCCGTGAAGGTGAGATTATCGCCCTTGGCGAGAAAATGGGCATCGTTAAAAAATCCGGCACTTCCTACGAATACCTGCCTGCCGACAAAGATAAAAAAACCGAAAATGTGAAACTCGGCCGCGGTTATGATGCCACGAGGCAATTCCTCAAGGAAAACAAAAAAATCGCTGATGAAATTCTCAAAGAAATCCGCAAGCATCTAAAGGAAGGTGTTTTTGCCAGTGCGGGTGCAACCGAAGCGGGAAAAGATAATTAGCGCCAGTGACCCCGTCGTGTTGACTTTGTAATATATTTCATAACGCTATTTTATATGGGGTACAAAATTTTATATCAGGTACAAACACCTTTGTAACACAACTCAAGCGTACGCTTGAGTTGTGTTACAAGACTCTTGTGTGCTTAATATTTTGATAAAAATAGTAATTAAAACTAAACCTATAAACTTTAATTTGCCTTTGGGAAAAAGATAGGCTACTATAACCGCTGTCTATTATCATAATTAATTATTCACAATTCCCCACCTAATAAACGATTTGGTTATCCGGACAGGGTAATTCCATTACTATGGCAATGCTTGAATACAATGAAGTAAAAGAACGCCGCTATATTGTTTTAGATGGCGAACCGTACGAAGTTCTAACCTCCCACGTGTTCCGCAAACAACAGCGGAAACCAGTCAACGCCACCAAACTACGGAATCTTATTACCGGAAGCGTCGTCGAACATTCTTTCGGGGTTTCCGATAAAGTAGACGAAGCGGAAATTGAGAGCCGTGAGATAAAATTTCTCTACCACAATAAAGGCGAGTACTGGTTCTGTGAAAAGAATGACCCATCAAAACGTTTCTCCATGAAAGAAGATTTGGTCGGTGATCGTGGCAAGTACCTGAAAGGTAACACCGTCGTCGACATCTTAACCTTTAATGGCCGTCTCGTCGGATTGAAACTTCCAATTAAAGTTGAACTAAAAGTAACTGAAGCCCCACCGGCAGTTAAAGGAGACACCGCAAAAGGTGGCTCAAAAATCGTTACGCTCGAAAACGGCGCGACCGTGAACGCTCCCCTGTTCATAAATGAAGGTGAGATAGTCAGAATCAACACAGAAACTGGGGACTATGTGGAGAGGGTAAACTAGTTGTCCGCCAAAGGACGGATCCGCCTCAGGCGGAAAAGATTAAAGATTTAAGCAAGAAATCCCCCCCCCAAAAAAAAACTCAAGTTTGGAGTGGTCTCTGGATTTTTGATTTTACTCACAGTCACAAAGAAAACCACAAAATAGCAAATAGCTGCGATCGCAGCTATTTGCTATTTTGAAGTTGGAGTTGAAAGTCGAGTGGCAAAAAAATTCAAGGTTCGTTCAACCAACCATGAATTTTTTAGACCTGGAGTTTTATTTTATATTTTAGTGTATACTAACTTTAGAAGAACGCTCGAAAGGAACGCGGATGAAAGCTTTTTTGCCTTACTTATATCTCTTTAGTATGTTTTGCGTTTTCATAAGTGGTGTAATTTCTTGGTTTTGGTCTGACTACATTGACCAAAATTCCTGTAAGAAATGTGGGAGAAAACTTGTAATGAAAACAAAAAAATATGTAGATGTTTACGAGAGAGCCGACGGCAGGCTAGATTTGGTCGTAGAAAACTCCTACCAATGTCTTAACTGGAAATGCAAACATTTAATAGTTGAAAAGGTGCCCGCCTGTCCTTATAAACCACCCGAGCATCCATAGATGCATGCTGACAAAAACCGAGACCTCAAGTCCGGTTTTCTCTTACTTACAACCTGAATCTTTCAACTTACACTTATCTCGCCACGTATGGCAAAAGAGCCATGAAACGCGCGCGTTTGACCGCGGTGGCGATTTTTCGCTGGTGTTTGGCAGAGACACCGGTTTTTTTGCGAGACAGCATCCGGCCATGGGGATTCAAAAACTTTTTTAGAAGTTCCACATCCTTGTAGTCAATGTATTTGACTGTATTTTGTAATTCGTAACTTTTCTCCGTCATAAAAATAATGAGATTTTAGTAAAATGATATTAGAATGGAATATCATCAGCTTTAATTTCTTCTTCTGGATATTCGATTGAATCGGCCTCACCTATATTTGAATCAGGAGTTTTTTCGGAAGGTGCCGAGGTAGAAGCTCCGCTCGATGAGGTACCACCACCGAATGGCCTTGGCCCAAACTGGACGCGATCGGCCACAATTTCCATGCGATATTTTTTCTGACCGCTCGTTTTATCATCCCAGCTTCTGGTCTGCATTCTGCCTTCAACTAAAGCTGAACTCCCCTTTTTCAAATACTGCGCGACTGTTTCGGCCTGCCGTCCAAAAACCACGATGTTGTGGTAATCGGTGTTTTCTTTCTTCTGGCCGCTTTGGTCTTTCCAAACGCGGTTAGTGGCCAAACTAAATGTTGCCACTTTAATACCCGACGGCAGTGAGCGGAGCTCCGGATCTCGCGTCAGATTGCCAATAACTAATGCTTTGTTGAGATACATAACAAAAATTATTCGATAACAAGCTCGGCAATAGTTTTATCAAGTTCCTCTTCAGAAATAGGAGTCTTGATTTCTCCCGACTTTTGCTCTCCCACACCAGCAACCTTCCGAACAAGCTTACCCGTGTCAGTCCGAGGAGTATAAGACAGCTTTGGAACAAGAAGTGTGTTTTCTCGCACTGTTTTTATAATCAAAAAACGAATAACATTTTCTCTTTTTTCGAGTGCTTCTTTAAGTAAAAGCACAGCTGGAGCGTCCATTTCAAATTTAATCCAACCAAAATAAGCATTGTCGTATTTTTTGTTCTGACCCGCCAAAGCTTTGATGACAAAGTACGCGAGCGGCCGCAGGCGCGGAACTTCTTCTGTCACAATAACACCGGATGATTGAATCTGACCTTTTATAAAAGCGACTTCTTCAGCGAGTTTTTCATCCGAAAGAGGAGACAGGAGAAGATAGCCGACCTCGTAGATCTTAAGGATGACATCTTCTTTTAACTGAATTTCCATACAGGCTAGACTAACATAACTCCAAAGAGCGCGCAAATAACGGGATGATAATCAACCACCCCACCCGAACGATTACTATCGTTCAGTCGGGCGGGCAAGAAACAAACATCAAGAAATACGGAATAACCAAATTCCAATACCCAAAAGAATTTGTTTGTTTATTGGATATTGATGTTTGGAATTTGTTTGGTTATTGTTTCTTGGTTATTGGAGCTTGTAAAAGTCTTCCTGTCTCTTTATTGCTCGGTACTCGTGGAAATATCAAAAGAAGGTGTCTCTTCAACGGTAACGCTTTCCTCCCCTCCGCTAGAAACTATCACTTCTCTTGTTGAAGTCGCGACATTCCCCGCTTGGTCAGTCGCGATGTAAGTAACGGTGTAGGAGCCAGAAATTGAGGTGTCAATTTGATCTCCTGTAACGTGAATGCCGAGGTTGTGGTCAACGTTATCGTCAACTGTGGCGCCAAGATCAATATAGGAAGTGTCTTGCTCTATTAAAGCTGGGTTGTTACCAATAATCATAATAACAGGAGGAACGGAATCGGTAATTTCTAAGGTTCGACCTTTCTCCGGATCCAAGGTCGAACCTTGGGGAGAGGAGGATGCTGTCGAACCTACATTATCAAAAACTGCCTTGAACTGGTCTCTTGTTACGCACACATCATCAACACACAACTCTTTTGTTTCCACTCTGCCGAAAACTCCTTTGACCGCTTGAATTGAGTCTCCTACCCAATCGACAACTGCGGCAATAAACGAGTTTTGATTTTGGACAGAGGCAACCCTCTCGGAACCTTTAAATACGAACTTTGGATACAATGAATCCAAATGGCGAACAAAAGAAAACACCTTTCTGATGAAGAAAGATTTTGTATTGAAA